>Ga0187827_10000117_pt1 | contig 121293 bp, 105 predicted proteins | sample ETNtaG_39_FD_167969 | JGI IMG/M metagenome (GOLD analysis project Ga0187827, IMG submission 167969) | Marine microbial and viral communities from oxygen minimum zone, Eastern Pacific Ocean - ETNP2014_SV_150_PacBio MetaG (Illumina Assembly) | ecosystem: Environmental > Aquatic > Marine >... | reverse complement strand
TAGGAAAATTAGATTGTTCTGGTTTAACTTTGGAATCATTAGAAATACCTGTAAGCATATGTCCTGATGATATAGATAATGATGGTATTATAGACAATATTGATATTGACAATGATAATGATGGCATTTTGAACTGCACGGAGTCTTTAGGAAATGAAGCTATTGATTTGTCAAATATAAATAATGGTAATTTATCAAATGGTGGTTACTCCTATATGGGTAATATTACTACAATTGGTAATGTTGCTGCTACTCCTTTTACTGGAATTGCAGATGGAACATTTATGAGTACAGTTCCTAATAAAACGGGTACTCCAGAAACAAGTATTCAATATGATTTAAATTTCAATAAAAATCTTCATTTATTACTAGAATATCCAACTTCAAACACTCTAGGAAGTGGATTATTAACTGATGATGAAGAAATTGTAATTCGCGTACCCAGCACAAAAACTATTACACTATTAGATCCTGATGACCAACTACTGATAGATACAAATTACGATGGTATTTATGAAACTGGCATTACGCAATTCTCTTCTTTTGAAATTAGATTTAAATTAAATGGAACTTCATTAAACATTGGCGCAGGAACTTTTAGTTTTATAGCTAATAGTGTAAATTCAATTACCTATATCCATAAAAATAATTCCGATACAACTGAAAATCAAGCAACCTTCAAACTGTCTGCTACTTGTATTGCAAATGATAACGATGGTGACAATATTGAAGATGCTTTAGATTATGACAGTGATAATGATGGTATACCTGATATTATTGAAGGAACAGGAACCTTGAAAATACTTTCTGGAAATGATTCGGATAGCGATGGCTTAGATGATGTATTTGATATTACTGCAGTTCCAATAGATACTGACACAGATGGAGTTTTAGATTACTTAGATTTAGATAGTGATAATGATGGAATATATGACTTAGAAGAATCTGGTAGCCTACTACCCGATACAGATTTTAATGGCATTATTGATAACATTTTAACAACTATAGGTTTAAATGGATGGGATGATAATGCAGAAACATTTTCGGATAGTGGAATTATTGGTTTTACTTTAAGTGATATTGATGGTGATTTGGTATATAGCTATATAGATTTAGATTCAGATGGAGATAATTGTAGTGATGTTATTGAAGCTGGTTTCTCTGATGGAAATAACGATGATTTTCTAGGCGACAGCACTTTTACTGTTGACTCTACTAACGGACTTATCAATAATGCTAGTGATGGTTACACTAAACCAAATTTAGATTATAGCAATGCTGGTTTAATTACAATTATTGATCAACCTGTAAACAAAATTACGTGTGATTTATTAACAACTAACTTTTCAATTAATACAAATACTGTAGATAACTATCAATGGCAAGTAAGTTTTGATAATGGAGTTAATTGGAATGATATTTCTGATAATGCTATTTATTCAAATTCAGGAACAAACAATTTAACTTTAACAAACCCACCTATTTCATACAACAACTATCAGTATAGAGTTTTTATGACTAAGACAGGTAATAGTTGTGGCTTACTTTCTGATGAAGTTTTATTGACAGTTAATCCATTACCTCAAGCAAATAGTGTTCTTGATTTAGAATTATGTGATGATTTAACTGATGGTGACGACACAAATGGTATTGTTCAATCTTTTGATTTAGAAAGTCAAACGGCAACTATTTTAGGTAGCCAATCAAGTAATGATTATACCGTTACATATCATTTATCTGATACTGATGCAATTTCAGGAGATGAGTCGCAGGCAAGTCCTTTTGAAAATACTATTGCAAACGCTCAAACAATTTATGCTAGAGTTGAAAATAACACAACAGGCTGCATTAATACAAGTATAACATTTGAAGTAGTTATAAATTCACTACCACTAGCCTATTCCGTAAATGATTTATATCTATGTGACAATTTAATAGATGGAGATGACACAAATGGAATAGTTCAATCTTTTGATTTAAAAAGTCAAACTGCAACTATTTTAGGTAGCCAATCAAGTAATGATTATACTGTTACATATCATTTATCTGATACTGATGCAATTTCAGGTAATGCTTCACAAGCAAGTCCTTTTGAAAACACTATTGCAGATTCGCAAATTATTTATGTAAGAGTGGAAAACAATACTACAGGATGTGTAAATCCTCATTTAACTTTTAATGTAAATGTAGATGCCCTACCAATAGCAAATACTGTTTTAAATCTAGAAACTTGCGATAATACAACTGACGGTGATGATACAAATGGAAAAGTTCAATCATTTGATTTAGAGAGTCAAACGGCAACTATTTTAGGATCTCAATCTATAACAGATTTTACTGTTACATATCATCTAAATGCTACAGATGCAATTTCTGGAAATGCACCACAAGGCAGTCCTTTTACAAATTTAAATGTTAATTCTCAAACAATTTTTGTAAGAGTCCTAAATAACACAACAGGCTGTATAAATCCACATTTAACTTTTGAAGTTATTGTTCACCCTTTACCAATTATTACAACTCCAGTATTTTTAAAACAATGTGATAATGATACCGATGGATTTAGCTCTTTCAATTTAACAGAGGTTAATGCTGAAATTTCAACAAATTATTTAAATGAAACTTTCACTTATTACACTTCTCAATTAGATGCAATTGGTGGAACAGGTATAAATATAATTTTAAACCCTTCAGTTTACATAAATCAAACAGTAAATAGTGATATTGTTTGGGCTAGAGTTGAATCAACTTTTGGTTGTACCAGAATCTCAGAAATTCAATTATTTGTTTCAACTACCGGAATACCTGATTCATTCCAAAGAACTTTTAATGTTTGTGATGATTATATAGATTCAACTAATGATGATAGAGATGGAATTACAACATTTGATTTTAGTAGTGTTGATACTGAAGTAAGAAATATTTTTCCTGTAGGTCAACAATTAACGATCAAATATTTTAGAAACGAAACTGATGCTTTAGCTGAAATAAATGAGATTACCGACATTTCAAATTATAGAAATATTGGATACCCAAACACGCAGCAAATTTATATTAGAGTGGATAGTCAAATTGATAATGATTGCTTAGGTTTTGGAGATCATATTACATTAAATGTTGAAGCATTACCTACTGCTAATCCAGTTACAATAAGCAGACGATGTGATGATGATCAGGATGGAATGTTTCCTTTTGATACTTCTAATATTCAATCTGATTTGTTAAAAAATCAAGCAGATGTTACAGTTTCTTATTTTGATAATATAGGAAACCCGCTGCCTAGCCCATTACCAAACCCGTTTTTAACTTTAAGTCAAACCATTACTATTCGAGTAACAAACAACATAACTGCTGATCCAAATGGAGCGTGTTTTGACGAAACTACTTTAGAATTTATAGTGGATACGTTACCCATTGCAAATGCCGTAACTATTACATCGATTTGTGATGATGAATCAAACGATGGAATTTATGATTTTGATACTTCAGCAATTCAAACAACATTGTTAGATAATCAAACTGGAATGGAAGTTTATTATTATGACGAAAATGGAAATTCTTTATCAAGCCCACTTCCTAATCCGTTTACAAGCTCAACGCAAACTATTAAGGCACAAGTTGTAAACCCTATCAACACAACTTGTATTGATGAAACATCTATTGATTTTATTGTAAATCCATTACCAGATTTTGAAATAGAAATACCGCCATATTTATGTATTACTGATCCACCATCAAGTATTACTTTAAATGCAATTCAAAATGATGTTAATGAAAATCTTACTTACGAATGGACTGATCCAAATAACATTAAGTATAACACCAAATCTATTGAAGCAACTAACACAGGTATTTATTTTCTTACTCTAACCAAAACTGATGGAACTGACTGCTTTAGAATAAAGGAAATTGAAATTTTCCCTTCTGAAAAAGCAATTATAAATATGGATAATATAAGCATTGTAGATGATTCAAATAACAACAGTATTGCTATTAATAATTCAGATGGAATCCTTGGGTTGGGTGATTATGAATTCTCATTAGTTGACATTGATGGAAATATCAAATTTCCTTATCAGGATGAACCTTATTTTAACCCTGTTCCACCTGGAATATATACTATTTTTGTTCAAGATAAAAATAATTGTGGCATATCAACTATTGAAGTTTCTATAATAGGTTACCCTAAATTTTTCACACCTAATAATGATGGATATAATGATACATGGAAAGTTATTGGACTAAATGAAAATCTTTATCCAAATGCTTCCGTATACATCTTTAATCGCTTTGGAAAAATTATCGCAAAACTCGACCCCTACGGTGATGGATGGGATGGGTATTTCAACGGACATGCACTCCCTTCAAGTGATTACTGGTTCTCTGTTGAATTTACCGACCATTTAGGAAACACAAAAATAAAAAAAGGTAATTTCAGTTTAATTAGAAGGTAATTATATTCTTATATTAGCAAACATTTATCCTTATTAAAAGAATGAAAAGATGTTTACTTTCTATTTTTATACTATGTTCTTGTTTCATTTATGGGCAAGGAGAAGCTAATAATTGGTTTTTTGGTGAAAATGCTGGGTTAAATTTTAACACTGGCTCACCTGTTTTTTTAAATAATGGCCAATTAAATACACGCGAAGGATGTTCGTCTTTTTCAGATAAAGATGGAAACTTGCTTTTTTATTCTGATGGAACCACTGTTTGGAATAAAGATCACTCAATTATGCTAAATGGCACAAATTTAAAAGGTCATTCATCAAGTACCCAATCTGCTATGATAATTCCCCGACCTGACAGTGTAAATGAATACTATCTTTTTACTGTTGGATCTGCTTCAAGTAATGGTGAAACAGGTTTTAACTATTATACAATTGATATGAATAGAGATGGAGGTTTGGGTGAGGTTATAGCTGGACCTATTGATTTAACTCAAGGGAAAGCGTCTTTATGGACAGAAAAAGTAGCTGCTATCAAAGGAGTTGAGTGTAATACATATTGGGTAGTTTCTTATGTTTTTAATGAATTTTATGCCTATAAAATTAACAATACTGGTGTTGAAACTGTTCCCATCACTTCTCCAGGTTCTGATATAGTTACTGACAGAAGAGGCTATTTAAAAATTTCACCTGATGGTAAAAAATTGGCCATTGCTCATATGAGCAAATTTAATGGTAATAATCAACCATCAACGGCTGGTTCTTTTTTATTATATGATTTTAATAATGCTACTGGTGAAATTACCAATAAAATAATTTTACCTCTTATTGCTCCTGCAGATAGACCATACGGAATAGAATTTTCATCAAATAGTGAGAAACTATATGTAACTGCATCCAATGATTATTATAGTAGTAATCCTGATGATAATAATAACCCAGCAAACCATTTTTCTACTCTATACCAATTTAATTTAAGCTCAAATATAACTAATGATATAGTTAATTCAAGAACAGTTATAGATTCTAAAAATTTATATAGAGGTGGGTTGCAGTTAGGTCCCGACCAAAAAATTTATAGAGCTTTATCACAAAGTTATAATCTTGGAATTCCTTTTTTAGGTGTTATTGAAAACCCCGAAGAAGAAGGTATTGCTTGTAATTATAAACATGAAGAAATTCCTTTAGGTAGCAATAATTCAACACAAGGACTACCTCCTTTTATTGCTTCCATTTTCTCTCAAATCGAAATTACGGATGGAAATTCAACAATAAACTTAAACAATACAACTGTTAAACGTTGTGAAGGAGAAAACTACTTCTTGCAACCTCAAAATATAGAAGGCAGTCCAACTTATACCTGGACTTTTAACGGTTCTATTATAAGTAATATAGCAAAATTATCACTACCTAATTTAAGTAATTTGGATGAAGGAATCTATTACTTGGAAGCTGAAACCATTGATGATTGTGGTTTTCAAAAAATATATAAAGGTGAAGTAGAGATTGAGGTATACCAGCCTCCAACAATAACAAAACCAAGTAATATTTTACAATGTGATGATAATAATGATGGTATCTTTGATTTTAACTTAAATGCTTTAAAAGACACTGAAGTATTTAATGGTCAAGACCCGGATACTTTTGAAATTGTATATTTTGCATCTCAAAATGAGGCTGATTTAAATCAAAACCCTTTGCCCAATCCATACACATATAATTCAGGATTTACTCTTGAGACTATTTATGTTCGAATTCATAATAAAAATAATAGTGACTGTTTTCTAACAGAAAGTTTTACAATTGAACTATTTGAATCTCCAAATCCATCAACTTCAATAATTAATTATAGTGTTTGTGATTCTAATACAGTTGGCACTGATGTTAATGGTATTGAAGAATTTGATTTAACTTCAAAACAAACAGAAATATTAAATGGTCAATCAGCTTTAGATTTTAGTATTTCATACTTTACTGATGCAACTTTAACAAATAAAATTACATCGCCTACTAATTTTAAAAACACAACTACTGGATTACAACCTATTTTTGTAGAGGTGCAAAATATAAATAATTCCGATTGTTCAGCTTCAACTTCATTTAATATTGAAGTTTTTGAACTCCCAACTATCAATCCTAACTTTATCTTTAAACAATGTGATGAAGATGGATTTAGCGATGGATTTACCAATTTTAATTTAGATGAAGCTAATGAATATCTTACAAAAGGAGACACAAATTTAATCGTCACTTATTTTGCCAGTTTTAACGATGCTGAGACGAACAATTCTCCAATTGTTAGTGCTCCGCATAATAATAACACTTTAGCTACAGTATTTGCTCGAATTGAAAATATAAATGGGTGCCATAGAGTGGCTCAAGTAGATTTATTGGTTTCTGCCACCTCATTTCCTGCTGGATATTTAAAAGTAGTTTCGAATTGTGATGATGATGATACTATTGATGGAATTCGCGAATTTGACCTTTCTCTATACGAGACTGAAATTATTGATTTATTCCCCTCTGGTCAAAACTTATCCGTTACTTATTACAGAAACTTTTCTGATGCGCAGTTAGAAATAAATATGATTCCTACAGATGTCTTTTATCAAAATGAGACTCCTTTTAATCAAACTTTGTTTGTGAGAGTTGAAAGTGATGACAATGGAGAATGCTTTGGAATGGGGGCTCACTTGCAGTTAATAGTTAAACCCAGACCAGAATTTGAAATTCCTGAAACTGAAATTTACTGTCAAAATCTGCCTTATGTAGAAGTTCAATCTACAAATCCTTTAGGTGTTTACACTTATAAATGGTTTGATAGTAACAACCAAATAATTAGTACCAATAGCAATGCCTTTATTGAAACCGATGGGGTTTTTACCGTTATAGCAACTTCACCTGACGGATGCCAATCATTTCCACAAATAATTACCGTTGAACCATCAATTATTGCAACAATTACCCAAGATGACATCACTATAGTTGATGATTCTCAAAACAACTCTATCAGTATTTCAAAAACCAACTTAGGAATTGGAAATTATGAATTTGCGCTAAGTGATATTGATACAAATATTGAATTTTCATATCAAGATGAACCTTATTTTGAAAATGTTGCACCAGGAATACATACTATTCTAATTAATGATAAAAATAACTGTGGTATAGCATCTATTGATATTTCTGTGATTGGATATCCTAAATTCTTTACTCCAAATAATGATGGATTCAATGACACCTGGCAAATTCAAGGAGTCAATGAAAACTTTTATGCAACCTCTAATATTGAAATTTTTAATAGGTTTGGAAAAATGGTCGCCAAAATTAGTCCAAAAGGAGATGGATGGAATGGGACATATGATGGACTCGCCTTACCTTCCTCAGATTATTGGTTCTCTGTGGAATTAATTGACAATAACGGAAATAGTAAAATTAGAAAAGGCCATTTCTCTTTAATTAGACATTAAATTATGAAAAAGACCTTAAAATTTATATTGATATTCTCTCTATTTTCTTCATCAATATTTTCTCAAAATGATTGTTCTGACGCTATTGTCGTTTGTGGAAATAGTGGTTTTACTGGTTTGGAGGCTACAGGTGTAGGTATACAAGAATTAACCAACTCTAACACCTGTTTTAGTGCAGAAAATAATAGTATTTGGTTAAAACTAAATATTGATACAGGTGGTACTTTAGGTTTTACATTAATACCAAATTCCCCTGCAATTGCAGTAGATTTTGATTTTTTTATTTTTGGACCAAATGTTAATTGCGGAAATATTGGACAAGCCATAAGGTGTTCAACAACCAACCCACAAGCGGCAGGGCAAGGAAACAATTTAACAGGGATGAACAGTACAGAAACCGATACAGCCGAAGGTCCTGGTGCGGCAGGGAACAGTTTTGTTCAATGGCTTACTGTTAGTAGTGGCGATTCTTATTTTTTGGTAATTGACCGTCCAATTGGAAATAGTAACTTCGACATAACTTGGAATGGTACTGCCACTTTTGCTGAACAGCCAACTTTCGATATTCCGACAGGAACATCTTTGAATTTAGAACAATGTGATACTGATGGCATTATAGATAATAGCTCTAACTTTAACCTTTCAGTAAATAATAGTGTAATAGGTACACAAACTAATGTGACAGCTACTTATTACACTTCAAATAATGATGCAATTTTAGGAGAGAGTGCTATTTTAAACCCTAATAGTTACTCAAATATTAGTTCTCCGCAAACTATTTATCAAAGACTTACAAATACCGTTTCAGAATGTTTTAGCATTACGGACTTTACATTAACTGTAAATTCAGGTGTTTCTTATGACACTGCCCAAGACCTGCAAGGTTGTGATGATGATAATGATGGGTTTGTAACTTTTGACTTAACATTAAATAATTCTATTAACATAGACCCTTTAAATCATACGCTTACATTTTTCGATACTGAGAATAATGCGTTATTAAACAATTCTTCCGGTATTTTACCTACTAATTATACAAACAATGTAGCTAATCAAAACCAATTTGTGTGGCCAAGAATTGAGAACAACACTACTGGCTGTTTTTCAGTAACTTCCTTTGAATTACAGCTATTTGAAATGCCAACACTAACAAAACCAAGTAATATTTTACAATGTGATGATGACAATGATGGTATATTTGATTTTAACTTAAACGCTATAAAAAACAGTGAAGTACTTAATGGTCAAGATCCAGATAACTTTCAGGTTTTATATTTTACATCTCAAAATGAGGCTGATTTAAATCAAAACTCTTTGCCCAATCCATACACATATAATTCAGGATTTACTCTTGAGACTATTTATGTTCGAATTCATAATAAAAATAATAGTGACTGTTTTCTAACAGAAAGTTTTACAATTGAACTATTTGAATCTCCAAATCCATCAACTTCAATAATTAATTATAGTGTTTGTGATTCTAATACAGTTGGCACTGATGTTAATGGTATTGAAGAATTTGATTTAACTTCAAAACAAACAGAAATATTAAATGGTCAATCAGCTTTAGATTTTAGTATTTCATACTTTACTGATGCAACTTTAACAAATAAAATTACATCGCCTACTAATTTTAAAAACACAACTACTGGATTACAACCTATTTTTGTAGAGGTGCAAAATATAAATAATTCCGATTGTTCAGCTTCAACTTCATTTAATATTGAAGTTTTTGAACTCCCAACTATCAATCCTAACTTTATCTTTAAACAATGTGATGAAGATGGATTTAGCGATGGATTTACCAATTTTAATTTAGATGAAGCTAATGAATATCTTACAAAAGGAGACACAAATTTAATCGTCACTTATTTTGCCAGTTTTAACGATGCTGAGACGAACAATTCTCCAATTGTTAGTGCTCCGCATAATAATAACACTTTAGCTACAGTATTTGCTCGAATTGAAAATATAAATGGGTGCCATAGAGTGGCTCAAGTAGATTTATTGGTTTCTGCCACCTCATTTCCTGCTGGATATTTAAAAGTAGTTTCGAATTGTGATGATGATGATACTATTGATGGAATTCGCGAATTTGACCTTTCTCTATACGAGACTGAAATTATTGATTTATTCCCCTCTGGTCAAAACTTATCCGTTACTTATTACAGAAACTTTTCTGATGCGCAGTTAGAAATAAATATGATTCCTACAGATGTCTTTTATCAAAATGAGACTCCTTTTAATCAAACTTTGTTTGTGAGAGTTGAAAGTGATGACAATGGAGAATGCTTTGGAATGGGGGCTCACTTGCAGTTAATAGTTAAACCCAGACCAGAATTTGAAATTCCTGAAACTGAAATTTACTGTCAAAATCTGCCTTATGTAGAAGTTCAATCTACAAATCCTTTAGGTGTTTACACTTATAAATGGTTTGATAGTAACAACCAAATAATTAGTACCAATAGCAATGCCTTTATTGAAACCGATGGGGTTTTTACCGTTATAGCAACTTCACCTGACGGATGCCAATCATTTCCACAAATAATTACCGTTGAACCATCAATTATTGCAACAATTACCCAAGATGACATCACTATAGTTGATGATTCTCAAAACAACTCTATCAGTATTTCAAAAACCAACTTAGGAATTGGAAATTATGAATTTGCGCTAAGTGATATTGATACAAATATTGAATTTTCATATCAAGATGAACCTTATTTTGAAAATGTTGCACCAGGAATACATACTATTCTAATTAATGATAAAAATAACTGTGGTATAGCATCTATTGATATTTCTGTGATTGGATATCCTAAATTCTTTACTCCAAATAATGATGGATTCAATGACACCTGGCAAATTCAAGGAGTCAATGAAAACTTTTATGCAACCTCTAATATTGAAATTTTTAATAGGTTTGGAAAAATGGTCGCCAAAATTAGTCCAAAAGGAGATGGATGGAATGGGACATATGATGGACTCGCCTTACCTTCCTCAGATTATTGGTTCTCTGTGGAATTAATTGACAATAACGGAAATAGTAAAATTAGAAAAGGCCATTTCTCTTTAATTAGACATTAAAGATTTGTTAAATAATTTTAATTCTATAAAACAATAGAATTTAGTTTATTTTTGCAATATGCAATTCAAATTAGAATCTAAATTCAAGCCTACTGGAGATCAACCAGAAGCAATTTCACAACTTACTCAGGGTATTTTAACTAACGAAAAATATCAAACTCTTTTGGGTGTTACTGGTTCTGGAAAAACGTTTACAGTAGCTAATTTAATTGAAAAGGTTCAAAAACCTACTTTGGTACTTGCGCATAACAAAACTTTGGCCGCTCAACTGTATTCAGAATTTAAACAATTCTTTCCAAACAATGCCGTTGAATATTTTGTATCATATTATGATTATTACCAGCCTGAGGCTTATATTCCTGTTACCGGAACATACATTGAAAAAGATTTATCAATAAATGACGATATAGAAAAATTAAGAATTAGTGCATCTTCTGCCCTTTTATCCGGAAGAAGAGATGTAATTGTTGTAGCTTCTGTTTCCTGTTTATACGGTATTGGAAATCCTGTTGAATTTAAAAAAAATGTAATTTCAATTGAAGAAAATCAACTAATCTCCCGCACTAAGTTTTTACATCAATTGGTTACCAGTTTATATTCTAGAACAGAAACTGAAATTTCAAGTGGAACTTTTAAAGTTAAAGGCGACACTATAACAATTTTCCCTTCCTATGGTGAACATGCTTACCGTGTCCATTTTTTTGGAGATGAAATTGAAGAAATTGAAAGTTTTGACGTTGAAAATAATCAGGTAGTTGAAAAATTTCAACAATTAAATATTTATCCAGCCAACTTATTTGTAACCTCACCCGATGTACTTCAAAATGCAATTCATGCCATTCAGGAAGACTTAATGAAACAGTACGATTATTTTAAAGAAATTGGCAAACATTTAGAAGCCAAACGCTTAAAAGAACGTACTGAATTTGATTTAGAAATGATTCGAGAATTAGGTTATTGCAGTGGAATTGAAAACTATTCACGTTATTTAGATGGAAGAAATCCAGGCACCCGACCTTTCTGTCTGCTTGATTATTTCCCCAATGATTATTTAATGGTTATTGATGAAAGTCATGTTACTGTTCCACAAGTTCACGCAATGTATGGTGGAGATAGAAGTAGAAAAGAAAATCTGGTAGAATATGGTTTTAGATTGCCGGCAGCTATGGATAACCGCCCTCTAAAATTTGAAGAATTTGAAACTATTCAAAATCAGGTTATTTATGTAAGTGCTACTCCTGCCGATTATGAAATGCAAAAAACCGAAGGTGTTTATGTTGAACAAGTAATTAGACCAACAGGCTTGTTAGATCCTGAAATTGAGGTTAGACCTAGTATCAATCAAATTGATGATTTAATTGAAGAAATTCAAATTAGAGTTGAAAAAGACGAACGCACGCTGGTAACAACTTTAACAAAACGAATGGCTGAAGAATTGACCAAATATTTAGGTCGTATTCAAATTCGCTGTCGATACATTCATTCTGATGTAGATACTTTAGAACGTGTAGAAATTATGGCTGATTTGCGTAAAGGTTTGTTTGATGTATTAATTGGTGTAAACCTTTTACGTGAAGGATTGGATTTACCAGAAGTTTCATTAGTAGCTATTTTAGATGCTGATAAGGAAGGTTTTTTAAGATCACATCGTTCATTAACACAAACAATTGGTAGAGCTGCAAGAAATGTAGAAGGAAAAGCAATAATGTATGCTGATAAAATTACAAGAAGTATGCAGTTAACCATTGATGAAACAACACGACGAAGAGAAAAACAAATAGATTACAACCTCAAGAATAACATTACTCCTACACAAATAAAAAAGAGTATTGAAAATACGCTTGCAAAAAATACTATTTCATCTTACCACTACGATAATGAGCTAAATAAAGCTGCTGAAGAAGAAATGGGTTATTTACCAAAATCTGAAATACAAAGCAGAATTCGTGAAAAACGTAAATATATGGAAGAAGCTGCAAAAGCACTTGATTTTTTAGCAGCCGCCCAATTACGTGATGAAATAAAAGTTTTGAAAGAGAAACTATAAGTCTTTTTCAAACAAAAAACTCATTCAAAATTGAATGAGTTTTTTAGTTATCTTAAAACTTAAAATTAGTTTCCTTTCTTGTAATCTGCTAAAAATTGAGCCAATCCACTATCTGTTAATGGATGTTTCAATAATCCCATAATTGAACTTAATGGCCCTGTCATAACATCTGAACCTAATTTTGCACAGTCAATAATATGCATTGTATGACGCACAGATGCTGATAGTATTTGAGTTTCGAAAGCATAATTATCATAAATCTGTCTAATTTCAGCAATTAAATGCAATCCATCAGTTGAAATATCATCTAAACGACCTAAAAATGGAGAAACATATGTTGCTCCCGCTTTAGCCGCAAGTAATGCTTGACCAGCAGAAAAAACCAGCGTTACATTTGTTTTAATTCCTTTATCCGAAAAATATTTACAAGCTTTAATTCCTTCAGCAATCATTGGTAGTTTAATAACAATTTGAGGATGTAAAGCGGCCAAAGCTTCGCCTTCTTTAACCATACCTTCAAAATCAGTTGCTATTACTTCTGCTGAAACATCTCCATCAACAATATTACATATATCAACATAATGTTGTAAAATACTTTCTTTTCCTGTAATCCCTTCTTTTGCCATTAGCGATGGATTGGTTGTAACTCCATCTAAAATTCCTAAGGCTTGAGCCTCTTTAATTTGATTAATGTTTGCTGTATCAATAAAAAATTTCATTGGTTAATTTTATTTAGTTTATATAGAACTATTTACAATCGCAAAAGTAAGTAAATAGATTACATTTTATAATGATTCATTAATAACTTTTCATAAATTTTATCTGGTAAAATTCGTTTTAAAAAAATGGAGAATTTTTGCATAAAATCACCTACTTTATAGTGCACTTTTGGATTTGATTTATTTATAATTTTAAAAATAGCTTCCGCCATTTGAATAGGGTCACTTCCACTATCCACATGAGCATCCATTAAATCTAAATTTTTTTGGTAAACTTCAGTGTATGGTGAATTTTCATAAACAGGTGTATGAAACCTGCCCGAGGCAATATTTGTTGCAAAATCTCCAGGTGCTACATTGGTTACTTTAATATTAAATTTAACCACTTCCATTCTTAAGGCTTCAGTAACTAATTCAAGAGCTCCTTTAGTTGCCGAATAAATTCCTCTAAAAGGCAAACCCATATAACCTGCAATGGAAGTTACATTAATAATTAATCCATTTTTTTGAGACCTCATAACTGGCAAAACCGCTTTCATTACCTCAATAGCACCAAAAAAATTAGTTTCAAAAACATTGCGCATTTCCTGTGTTGGTGTCTCCTCAATTGGACCTGTAATTCCCATTCCAGCATTATTTACCAAAACATCTAACCTTCCTTCGTTTTTAACAACTTCATTAACTGCACTATTAATAGTTTCAATCTTTCTAACATCTAAAGCAACTAATTTAAAAGGATGATTTTCAATTTTTGAAGGATTTCTGCTAGTACCGTATACAATAAATCCTTTTTTGGTTAAATATTCCCCAACAGATTTTCCTATTCCAAATGACCCACCTGTTATTAGTACAACTTTACTCATTATTCAATTATGAAGATTAACGATTTCAAAAATACACTATTTGTGAAAAAAGAAGTGAAAAAAGTGCATAAAAAAAGGCAAGCTACCTACATCACACTGCTACAACCTAATACCTTTGCTGCGTTCCCGCCCTGGAGGATTCAAAGGGAGCTAGTTGTGTAGGACTTGCCAGTTGCAAATTTACAATCATTTTTTAGTATAAACAATCATTTTTTTTATATTTTTATGTAACAAATTTAAGTTTCTGTTTACTAATATTTTAGTTTAAATAAAACAACTTAACACAATAAATATAGTATGCTTAATAGTGAATTACTATATTTGTTTAACAAAATTCAAATTTTATTATGGAAATCCAAAAATCAACAAACACTAGTATCATGTTAAACTACGGTTTAATATTAGGATTAATTTCAGTTTTAATAGGCGTAGTCAATTTTGCCTTTGGGGATATTTACAAACCTCATTGGATTATTTCAGCTTTAGGATTTATTATTACTATTGCGGTAATTGTACTAGCTCTTAAAAAAGTAAAAGAAAATAATAATGGGTACTTAAAATTAGGAGAATCCTTAAAAACTGGTCTAGGAGTTGCTTTAATCTCAGGAATTCTTTACACAATTTATTTATTAATTTTTACGAGCTATATGGTGCCAGATTTCTATGAAAATATGGCAAAAGTTCAAGAAGCTACTATTCTTGAACAATATCCAAATATGAGTGATGAACAACTAGAAGTGTCACTAGAAATGGCAAGTAAATTTTTAGGACCTGGTGTTACTTCGGCAATGACTTTGGCAGCTAGCTTATTTTTTGGGTTTATTATTTCGTTAATTGCGGGATTAATCATGAAAAAATCAGAAGAAGAATAAAACTTTATAAATGAATATATCAATAGTAATTCCTTTACTTAACGAAGAGGAATCATTGGATGAATTATATGATTGGATTGCAAAAGTTATGCAATCCAATCGTTATTCTTATGAAATACTTTTTATAGATGATGGTAGTACAGATGCTTCTTGGCAAGTCATTGAAAATCTTTCAGAAAAAGATAAAAATGTAAAAGGAATACAATTTCTTCAAAATTACGGAAAATCACAAGCCTTAAATGCTGGTTTTAAAAAAGTAAAAGGAGATGTTATAATTACCATGGATGCCGATTTACAAGACAGTCCAGATGAGATTCCTGAACTATATAACTTAATTACAAACGACGGTTTCGATTTAATTTCGGGTTGGAAAAAGAAACGCTACGATTCAAAAATTAGAAAAAACATACCTTCCAAATTATTCAATGCTGCAGCTCGAAAAACATCAGGTTTAAAATTACACGACTTTAATTGTGGCTTAAAAGCATATAAAAAAGCTGTTGTTAAAAATATTGATGTTCGTGGCGAAATGCATCGATATATTCCTGTATTGGCTAAAAATGCAGGTTTTACTAAAATTGATGAAAAAGTAGTTACTCACCAAGCCCGAAAATATGGTGTTACAAAGTTTGGAATTGATCGATTCATCAATGGCTTTTTAGACCTTATTACTATTTGGTTTTTATCAAAATTTGGTAAACGCCCTATGCATTTATTTGGTTTGCTAGGAACCCTTATGTTTCTGCTAGGTTTTTTATTTTCTTTCTATTTAGGAGTTGATAAATTATTTTTAAATCCTACAGGAAAATTAATTACTGAAAAACCACTATTTTACATCGCTTTGATAACTATGCTTATTGGTACTCAGTTCTTTTTAGCTGGCTTCTTGGGTGAAATGCTTTTACGTTCTAAAAACAAAGAAAAAAGATATTCTATTTCGTCAAAAATCAATTTATAACGTTTTAGTAAAAAGTTCTGTTAATTAATATAATTAACATTATTTTTGCGTTTAGATTAAAATTTAAGACTACCCTAATTATGAGTAATATTCTAGAAAAAGCGCAACTTTGGTTAACTGATACCTTTGATACCAATACCCAAAAAGAAATTCAAAATTTAATAGACACAGATCAAGAACAACTAACAGATCGTTTTTATAAAAATATGGAATTTGGTACTGGTGGAATGCGTGGAATTATGGGAGCAGGAATCAACCGAATTAATAAATATACACTAGGAAAAGCAACACAAGGTTTAGCCAATTATTTAATTAAAACTTTTCCTTCAAAAGAACTTAAAGTTGCTATTGCTTTTGATTGTCGTCATAATAGTCAAACATTTGGAAAATTAGTTGCTGACGTTCTTTCAGCAAATGGAATAAAAGTTTTCTTGTTTGAAGATTTACGTCCAACACCTGAACTTTCATTTTCAGTAAAACATTTAGGTTGCGATGCTGGTATTGTATTAACTGCCTCACACAATCCTCCGGAATATAATGGATACAAGGTTTATTGGAATGATGGTGGACAAATTGTACCACCTCAAGATGGTGAAATTATAGAAGAAGTAAATAGCTTGAGGTTTGATGAAATTAATTTCAATGCAAAAGAAGATTTAATTGAAGTTGTAGGTAAAGAAGTTGATAACGCCTTTATCAAAGCATCGGTTGAAAATGGAACTTTTAATACTGAAAAGAAAGACGATTTAAAAATTGTATTTACATCGTTGCACGGAACTTCAATTATGTCAATTCCAGATGCCTTAAAAGCTGCAGGATATAACAATGTTCATATTGTTGAAGAACAACGTGTTCCAAACGGAGATTTCCCTACAGTTGCTTCGCCAAATCCAGAAGAGCCAGCTGCTTTAAAAATGGCGACAGACTTAGCTGAAAAAATCAATGCAGATATTGTAATTGGGACAGATCCTGATTGTGATCGCTTAGGAATTGCCGTAAGAGATATGGAAGGTAATATGAAGTTATTAAATGGTAACCAAACCATGTGTTTAATGACTAACTTTTTAATTAATAACTGGAAAGAACAAGGTAAATTAAATGGCAACCAATTTGTTGGCTCAACAATTGTTTCCACTAATTTAGTAAATGAAATTGCCGATAGTTATGGTGTTGAAACTAAAGTTGGATTAACTGGTTTCAAATGGATTGCTAAAATGGTTCGTGAAGCTGAAGGTAAACAAGATTTTATTGGTGGTGGTGAAGAAAGTTTTGGTTATATGGTTGGCGACTTTGTACGAGATAAAGATGCAGTTACTGCTACTCTTTTAGCTTGTGAAATTGCTGCAAATGCAAAAGCAAAAGGAAGTTCAATGTATCAAGAATTATTACAAATTTATGTCGATAATAATTTTTACAAAGAACATTTAATAGCTTTGGTAAAGAAAGGAATAGATGGCGCACAGCAAATAGCACAAATGATGGTTGATTTACGCGAAAATCCTGTATCAGAAATAGATGGCTCCAAAGTAAAGTATGTTTGTGATTATCAAGCTTCAACTCAAACTAATTTAATTACTGGAAAAGTTGATACAATTGATGTTCCAAAATCAAATGTACTAATTTACCATACAGAGGATGGAACTAAAATTGCTGCAAGACCAAGTGGAACTGAACCTAAAATAAAATTCTATTTTAGTGTGAAAGACAATTTGTGTTGTATTGAAGAAGCAACTGAAATTGAAACTAGTTTAGATGCTAAAATTCAACGAATTATTGCCGAACTTAAATTAAGTTAATGGACTATTTTAAAAAGATATTAAAATATGCACTGCCCTACAAAGGCTGGGCGTGGTTAAATGTATTATTCAATATTTTATACGCTATTTTTAACGTATTAACTATTGTTGCATTTATTCCAGTTTTAAATATTCTTTTTAAACAAGAAAACACCGTTCAAGCAAAACCAGTTTATGATGGCATTTTTTCTTTAGGAGATTATGCACAAGATAGCTTTTATTATTTTATCTCTCAAAAAATTGAAAACGAAGGTGCTATTGAAACGCTTGTTTTTGTGTGTGGCTTAACTTTATTTTTATTTTTCTTTAAAAACTTCTTTCGCTATTTAGCTTCTTTTGTTTTGGCATTTTTACGTAATGGAGTAATAAAAGATTTACGTGATAGCATTTATCAAAAAATAATTGAATTACCACTGTCTTATTTTTCAGAAAAGAAAAAAGGGGATATTATTGCCAGAATGACTTCTGATGTTCAAGAAGTTGAAAATTCCTTTTTAACATCATTAGAAGCTGTGGTTAGAGAACCTTTAACCATTATTATTTCTTTATCCATAATGTTAGTAATAAGTACAAAACTGACACTTTTTGTATTTATATTACTACCAATTTCAGGAATTATAATTTCTTCGGTAAGTAAAAGATTAAAGGCGAAATCTTTATTAGCACAACAAGAAACAGGTAACTTTTTATCGTTTATTGAAGAAACCTTAACTGGGCTACGTGTTATTAAAGGCTTTAACGCAGAACATAAAATAGGACAAAAATTTAAAGATTCGACAAAAAAATTCAAACAACTAATGACCAGCGTTCTGCACAGAAAAACATTGGCTTCACCTATGAGTGAATTTTTAGGATCTACAACTATTATTATAATTTTATGGTATGGTGGAAAATTAGTTTTAAGTGATCAAAGTGGCTTAAAACCAGAACAATTCCTAACATATATTGGTCTTTTTTACTTAATATTAAATCCGGTTAAAGCATTAACAACTGCTTTTTACAATATTCAAAAAGGAAATGCTTCGGCAGAAAGAATACTAAGTATTTTAGAAACAAAAAACACCATTGTAGATAAACCAAATGCAATTGATAAAACATCATTTGAAAATAACTTTTCATTTGAAAATATTTCATTTAAATATAAAGATGAATATGTTTTAAAGAACTTTTCTTTAACTATTGAAAAAGGTCAAACCGTTGCACTTGTAGGGCAATCAGGAAGTGGAAAATCTACGCTAGCGAATCTAATTACACGATTTTACGACGTTAATAAAGGTATTGTAAAAATTGATGGACAAGATATTAAAGATTTTTCACAGAAGTCATTACGAGGTTTGATGGGAATTGTTACTCAAGATTCTATTTTGTTTAATGATACTGTAAAAAATAATATTTGTCTTGGCGTTGAAAACGCTACAGATGAAGCTGTTTTAAAAGCAAGTAAAGTTGCAAATGCTTACGAGTTTATTAAAGATTTACCAAAGCAGTTTGAAACCAACATTGGAGACAGCGGAAATACACTTTCAGGAGGTCAAAAACAACGTTTAAGTATTGCGCGAGCAGTATTAAAAAACCCTCCAATAATGGTGTTAGATGAAGCCACATCAGCATTAGATACGGAAAGTGAACAGTTGGTGCAAAAAGCTTTAGAAAAAATGACCAAGAACAGGACTTCGTTGGTTATTGCACATCGTTTATCAACTATTCAAAGTGCTGATAAAATTGTTGTATTACGCAAAGGGAAAATTGTGGAGCAAGGAAAACACAATGAATTATTGGCTAAAAAAGGCGAATATTATAAATTAGTTTCAATGCAATCGCTATAGATATTGACTACTTATTTAACTTTTAATTAAAAAATCTAATTCCTTTTCAAACCTAATTTCTCAGCTCTTTTCAGCATAAACTCATAAGCCTCATCATAATTATTGGAAATTTCACCTTCTAAAATAGCTTCTTTAATAGCATCTTTTATTTGTCCAATTTCTCTACAAGGTTTCAAATTGAAAGTTTTCATGATTAATTCACCAGAAATTGGTGGTTGAAAATTACGAACGTGGTCGCGTTCTTCAACTTCTTTGATTTTTGAACGAACTAACTTAAAGTTGTTATGATATTTTTGAAAACGGTGAGGATTTTTTGTAGTAATATCAGCTTCACAAAGCGTCATTAAATTTTCAATATCATCACCTGTATCAAAAATTAATCTCCTAACTGCAGAATCAGTAACTTCAGAAGCTAATACTATAGGTCTGGAACTTAAGAGAACCATTTTTTGAACAAACTTCATTTTTTCATTCAAAGGCATTTTCAACCTTTTAAATAGTTTAAATACCATTTTTGAGCCCACAAATTCATGTGCGTGAAATGTCCAACCAATAGTTTTATCAAACTTTTTTGTTGGAGCTTTACCAATATCGTGTAATAAAGCTGCCCAACGTAACCATAAATTATCAGTATTTTGAGCTATATTATCAACTACTTCTAAAGAATGATAAAAATTATCTTTATGCTTTTGACCTTCAACCTCCTCAACTCCTTTTAAAGCTGTTAATTCTGGTAAAAACCGTTCCAATAAATTCGTTTTATGAAGCAAAATAAACCCTAGTGAAGGTTTATCAGATTCTAAAATTTTATTAATTTCAACAACTATTCTTTCCTTAGTGATAATATCAATACGCTCAGCATTTCTAGCAATAGATTCTATAGACGTATCTGCAATTCTAAAATTCAATTGCGTTGCAAATCGTATAGCACGCAGCATTCTTAAAGGGTCATCTGAATACGTAATGTCAGGATTTAAAGGTGTTCTAATAATTTTTCGATCTAAATCTTCAATTCCACCAAATGGATCTAATAACTCACCATAATTATGCTCATTTAGACTTAAAGCTAGTGCATTGATAGTAAAATCTCTTCTGTTTTGATCATCTTTTAAAGTTCCATTTTCAACTACAGGATTTCTACTATCTTCGTTATAAGATTCTTTTCTAGCCCCAACAAATTCAACTTCTAAATCTTCAAAACGCAACATTGCAGTTCCATAGGTTTTAAAAACCTGAACTTTTGGCTTACTTGGCAATAAATCAGCTACTTTTTTGGCCAAATCTATACCGCTTCCAATAGCAACTATATCAATATCTTTTGCCTTTTCACGTTTTAATAAATAGTCACGAACAAAACCTCCAATTACATAAGAATCCACATTTAACTCGCTTGCAGCTTGCTTTATAAATTTAAAAACTGGATGCGTTAAAGCATTTATATATGTGTTATTTTTTGACATAAATTAAGAGCGAAGCACTGTTATTTCTCCATTTTCCTCAACTTTTAAAATGGTTGAAGATTTTTCATTTTTTTCTTCGCGCAGCAAATTTACAATATAGTCTACGCTATCCAAAATTGTTTGCGATATTTCGGAAAAGCTTTTTGGAGTAGCTTCGCCACTAATATTTGCAGAAGTTGAAATTATAGGTTTTCCAAACTGTTGTATTAATTGTTTACAAAACTCATTTTGAGGTATTCGAATGGCTACAGTATTATCTGTAGCAATCACATTTTTTGCCAAATCTTTTGGATTGGTGTATATAATGGATGTTGGATTCTTAGCTGTTTGCAGAAGTGTTAAAACTTTTGGAGGAATATTTGGAATATAGTTTTTTAACATTTTAATACTATCAACCAAAATTATTAAACTTTTACTTTCTGAGCGTTGCTTAATTTTGAATATTTTATTTACAGCTATTTCGGAAGTAGCATCACAACCTAACCCCCAAACAGTATCTGTTGGATATAATAATACTCCTTTATTTTTTAGCGAATCTATACTGTTTTTTACCTCTTGTTTCATTTTCTAATAAAATACAAATATATAGTTTAACTTAATGAAAGCCTACAAAAAAATCCTGCTCAAAAGCAGGATTTTAGATTGTTGTTAATTTAATTAATTTTAAACAGCTACTTCATTATCTCTTAAAGCGTCATTTAAAGAAGTTTTCTTATTTGTACTTGCTTTACGTTGTCCAATTATCATGGCGCAAGGAACATTGTATTCACCTGCAGGAAATTGTTTTTTATAACTTCCTGGAATTACAACCGAACGTGCAGGAACCCTGCCTTTCATTTCAATAGGCTCATCACCTGTTACATCAATAATTTTTGTACTCATAGTTAAAACAACGCCAGCTCCTAAAACTGCTTCTTTTTCAACATGAACTCCTTCAACCACAATACAACGTGATCCCACAAAAACATTATCTTCAATAATTACCGGTGAAGCCTGTAATGGCTCTAAAACGCCACCAATTCCTACACCTCCACTTAAATGAACGTTTTTACCAATTTGAGCACAACTACCAACAGTTGCCCACGTATCTACCATTGTACCTTCATCTACATACGCACCAATATTCACATAACTTGGCATTAAAATAGTTCCACTTGAAATATATGATCCGTGGCGAGCTACTGCGTGTGGCACAACTCTTATTCCTTTTTCTTTATAACCTGTTTTTAATGGAATTTTATCGTGATATTCAAAAATACCAACTTCCTGCGTTTCCATTTTTTGAATTGGAAAATACATAACAACTGCTTTCTTTACCCATTCATTCACTTGCCATCCACCACTAACTGGTTCAGCAACTCGTAATTCACCTGCATCTAATAAAGCAACTACTTCTCTAATAGTTTCTTGTGTTTTTGTTTCCTTTAAAAGTTCTCTATTTTCCCAAGCTTGTTCAATAAGCGCTCTTATTTCTTCCATATTGTTAATTGTAATTTCTGCAAATATATTACTTATAATTATATGTCGTTCAAAATGATTAAATTTGCACACTTTTAAAATTTATGTAAAATTTTGGCGCGCATATTAGCTTTTGATTACGGTACTAAACGAACAGGAATAGCTGTTACGGATGAATTACAAATAATTGCATCAGGATTAACAACAGTGAACACCAAAGAAATTTTCAAGTTTTTAACAAACTATTTAAAAAATGAAAATGTAGAATTATTTGTGGTGGGTGAACCTAAACAAATGAATAGCCAACATAGTGAAAGTGAGTGCTTTATCAAAGTTTTTATTGAAAAATTAACAACAACTTTTCCTAAAATTCCAATAGTTAGAGTTGATGAACGCTTTACCTCTAAAATGGCTTTTCAAAGTATGATTGATAGTGGTTTGAAAAAAAAACAACGCCAAAATAAAGCGTTGATTGATGAAATAAGCGCTACCATTATTTTACAAACATACCTATCAAATAAATAATTAATAATTTGTAATTTTGTGATTTTAAAAAATAAAAGATGATTTTACCAGTAATAGCATACGGAGATCCCGTTTTACGAAAGGTTGGAGTTGAAATTGACAAGGATTATCCAAATCTAAGTGAATTAATTGATAATATGAAAGAGACTATGTACAACGCACAAGGTGTTGGCTTAGCCGCTCCGCAAATTGGTAAAGCAATTCGCTTATTTATTATTGACACTTCGCCTTTTGCTGAAGATCCTGATTTAAATGAAAAGGAACAAGCCTTTTTAAAAGATTTCAAAAAAATATTTATAAATGCTCAAATTATTGAAGAAGAAGGTGATGAATGGTCTTTTTCTGAGGGTTGTTTAAGTATTCCAGATATACGCGAAGATGTTTTTCGTCAAGAAAAAGTAACCATAGAGTATTTTGATGAAAATTTTGAAAAACATACAGATATTCTTGTTGGTTTAGCAGCAAGAGTTGTTCAACATGAATACGATCATATTGAAGGAATTTTATTTACAGATAAAATTTCATCACTAAAAAAACGATTAATTAAAAAAAAATTAGAAAATATTTCAAAAGGAAAGATTAACCCTGATTATAGAATGAAATTTCCTTTATTAAAAAGAAGATAATTATATGGATTTAAAAGATATAGTAGCCATTAACGGCAAACCTGGTTTATACGAAATTAAAGCACAATCAAAAGGTGGAGTTATTGTACAATCTTTAGTTGACAATAAAAAGTTCCCAATTACAATTACACACAATTTAAGTGCATTAAACGAAATTGCTATTTATACCTACGAAGAAGAAGTTCCGTTGCGTATTATTTTAAAAGCAATGGGAGAAAAAGAAGCCGGAAAAGAAGCTTTGAGCCACAAAGAAAGTGGTAAAGCACTATCATCATACTTCAGAGAAATTTTACCAAATTTTGACGAGGACCGCGTATATACTTCAAATATTAAAAAAGTTATTCAATGGTATAATTTATTAGCTTCAAAAGATTTTGACTTTACAGCTATCATAGAAGAAAAAGAAGAAACTGAAGAAGCTTAAAAAATGAATACAAGAGAACAGCAACTCAAGGCCTTTGACAGATTATTAACAATTATGGACGAGTTGCGCTCTCAATGCCCTTGGGACAAAAAGCAAACCATACAAACTTTGCGTCATTTAACAATTGAGGAAACTTATGAGTTAGGTGATGCGATTCTAGAAAATGATTTAGAAGAAGTAAAAAAAGAACTAGGAGATTTACTGCTTCACATTGTTTTTTACGCTAAAATTGGTTCCGAATCCAATAACTTTGACATAGCTGATGTTGCCAATAGTATTTCAGAAAAATTAATTCATCGTCACCCTCATATTTATAGTGATATAGAAGTTAAAGATGAAGAAGATGTTAAAAAAAACTGGGAAAAATTAAAACTAAAAGAAGGTAAAAAATCTGTTTTAGAAGGTGTTCCAAAATCATTACCTGCTATGGTAAAATCTAATAGAATACAGGATAAAGTTGCTGGAGTTGGATTTGATTGGGAAAAACCTGAACAAGTATGGGAAAAAGTACAAGAAGAACTTTCTGAATTAAATACTGAAATTGAAAAAGGAAATACCGATAAAATTGAATCGGAATTTGGTGATGTACTATTTTCAATGATTAATTATGCTCGATTTATCAATGTAAACCCCGAAAATGCTTTAGAACGCACAAACAAAAAATTCATAAATAGATTTCAATACCTAGAAAACGAAGCTAAAAAAATTGGAAAATCTCTTCACGATATGTCTTTAGCTGAAATGGATGTTTTTTGGAACAAAGCAAAGAAAATATACCATTGATAGTTAACAATTGACAATTCATAATTTATTTGTATTTTGTAGCTTGTCTTTCAAAACAAAGTGAAGTATCTTATTTAAATATTTCACTCTGCAGCATATGACAAAATGTAATTTTAATTTATAATTAAGGTTAAAAACTGCATTTGACCTAAAAAAGAGGATAAAATTCCGTTTCAATCGATTACTGGATTAATACAAAAAATGACTGCTGTGGAATGAATAACTTTATACGAACAAAATATAAAGCGAAAATGGAAAAAATTTTAATTATAACAGGCGGAAGTAAAGGATTAGGCTTAGGTTTAGCTAAAGAATATCATAAAAATGGTTACAGAGTAATTTCAATTGCAAGAAGTAAAATTGAAAAATTATATTCAGTAGAACAGTACCAATGTGACTTGAGTAATTCTGATAGTTTAGAGCCATTAATTGAAGAAATATTCTCACATTTAAATAGCAAAGAAGCTAATTCAATTACACTCATAAATAACGCTGGAAATTTAGGTGAAGTAAATACTATAGAAAATATTAAATCTTCAGACATTAGTTATACATTAAGTGTTAATTTAATTGCTCCATTAATTTTAAGCTCACAATTTATAAAGCATACCAAAAACTGGGATTGTAAAAAACAAATTCTCAATATTTCATCGGGCGCAGCTATCAACCCATATGAAAGTTGGGCAATGTATTGTTCCTCAAAAGCAGGTATTGATATGTTAACCAAAGTAATTTCAAAAGAACAAAAAGAACATAAAAATAAGGTAAGTATAACTTCTATTTACCCAGGAATTGTTGATACTGACATGCAAGCTAAAGCAAGAAATACTCCTAAAGAAAATTTCAAATCTGTACAACGTTTTATTGATTTTTATGAAAAAGGAGAATTATATTCTCCTTTACATGCCGCTAAAAAAATCTACGAATTAGACAAAAAAGGAACTCTTAAAAATGGGAAAATTTTAGATATAAGAAATGTTTAAATACTAAAAAAGCAACCAAGAGGTTGCTTTTTTAGTATTTATATTAGTCAAAATCATTTTTATAAACAATCATATTGACTCTGTTATGAAATTATTATTACAATTTTTTAGCATTCTTTACTTTTTGCTTAGTCAAAGCTAATTCAATTACATCTTTCATTTCGGTCACATAATTAAATTTCAATCCTTTTAAATACGATTGTTTGATTTCTTCAACATCTTTTCTATTATCCTTGCATAAAATCAATTCTTTGATATTAGCTCGTTTTGCTGCTAATATTTTCTCTTTAATTCCCCCAACAGGTAATACTTTACCCCGCAAAGTAATTTCACCTGTCATAGCTAATTTAGATTTTACTTTACGTTGTGTAAACACCGAAATAAGCGATGTAAGCATTGTAATACCGGCACTTGGGCCATCTTTTGGAGTTGCACCTTCAGGAACGTGAATATGTACTTTATATTCGTCTAAAACTTTGGCATCTATTCCAAAATCTTCAGTATTGGCTCTAATGTATTCCATAGCAATAGTTGCCGACTCTTTCATTACTTTTCCTAAATTACCGGTAATGGTTAAGCCTTTTCCTTTTGAGATAATAGATTCAATAAATAAAATATCACCACCAACACTAGTCCAGGCCAACCCAGTAACAACACCTGCGACTTCATTAGTTTCATATTTGTCACGTTCTAAATGTGATGGACCCAAAACTTTTTCAATAGTTTCAACTGAAATTTTTGTGTCATATTCTTTTTCCATTGCAATAGATTTTGCTGCGTAACGCACCATTTTTGCAATCTGTTTTTCCAAACCACGCACTCCTGATTCACGTGTATAAGCTTCTACAATTTTTTCTAATTGCTTCTTCCCTATTTGCAAATCTTTAGCTAATAAACCATGTTCTTTCAATTGCTTTGGCAATAAATGTCGTCTGGCAATCTCTACTTTTTCTTCAATTGTATAACCTGAAACATTGATAATCTCCATTCGGTCACGTAATGCCCATGGAATAGTTGATAAACTATTTGCTGTAGCTACGAATAGCACTTTCGACAAATCGTAATCCAACTCCAAATAATTATCATAAAAAGCAGTATTTTGCTCTGGATCTAATACTTCCAACATTGCTGATGAAGGATCTCCACTATGACTCGATCCAGCCAACTTATCAATTTCATCTAACACAAAAACAGGATTCGAAGTTCCAGCTTTCTTTAAATCTTTTATAATTCTTCCTGGCATAGCTCCAATATATGTTTTTCTATGTCCACGAATTTCAGCTTCATCACGTACTCCACCTAAAGACATACGCACATATTTTCTTCCTATTGATTCAGCTATAGATTTTCCTAATGATGTTTTTCCAACTCCTGGAGGACCATATAAACAAATAATTGGTGACTTCATATCGCCTTTTAATTTTAATACAGCCAAATGTTCAATAATTCTATCTTTTACCTTTTCTAATCCAAAGTGATCTCTATCTAATATTTTTTGAGCACGCTTTAAATCAAATTTATCTTCAGAAAATTCATTCCAAGGAAGTTCCAGTAACAAATCCAAATAATTTCGTTGTACTGAATATTCAGCAACTTGTGGATTCATCCTTTGCAGCCTACCTAGTTCTTTATCAAAAACTTCTTTGACTTCCTTGTTCCACTTTTTAGATTTTGCTTTTTCACGCATTTCTTCCAATTCCTCATCATACGACACCCCACCCAATTCTTCTTGAATTGTCTTCAGTTGTTGATGCAAATAATATTCACGCTGCTGTTGATCCATATCAGTACGTGTTTTAGACTGAATAACATTACGTAATTCAAGACGTTGCAATTCAGCATCCATCTTTTTCAACGTGAGTAGTGCGCGATCTTTTAAGTTATTAATTTGTAATAATTCTTGCTTCTCAGAAACTTTTAAGTTCATATTTGAAGAAACAAAATTTATTAAAAACGGATTGCTTTCAATATTTTTTATTGCAAATGTGGCTTCAGTTGGTAAAGCAGGATTCTCTTTAATAATACGGACAGCTATATCTTTAATAGAGTCAATTATGGCTAAAAATTCTTTATCATTCTCTTCGGAACGATCTTCAACACAAGCTTTTGTAGTTGCCTGTATATATGGTTTTTCCTGAACAAACTCTTCAATTTCAAAACGCTTTTTCCCTTGAATAATAACGGTTGTATTACCATCAGGCATTTTTAACATTCTTAAAATTCGAGCAACAGTTCCTACTTTATGAATATCATTAATTGTTGGATCTTCAATAGTTTCATTTTTTTGAGCTACGACACCAATAATTTTATTTCCTTTGTTAGCTTCTTTAATTAATTGAATTGATTTATCTCTACCTGCTGTAATTGGAATTACAACTCCTGGAAATAATACTGTATTTCTTAACGGTAAAATAGGCAATGTTTCAGGAACATCTTCTCTGTTAATTTCCTCTTCATCTTCAGGAGTCATCAATGGTATTAAATCCGCATCCTCATCCAAAACATGTTCTAGTGACAGTTTGTCTAATTTTATAAATTTCGATTCGCTCATATGTTATTATAGGGTCATTTTGTCATTAGTTTATTTTTCTTAAAAAAAAGCCAACTTCCAAAATTAAATTATTTATCTAATTATCAATACTTTACAATCTAAAAATTGTAATTTCTATTTATTATTTTTCAATTGTTATGCCAAAAAAGGAATGTTTCACCATATTTTTTTATTAATTTTAATTAAAACTGTAACAGTTATAAAATTTATATGTCTTTTTAATAGAAATCAGATTTTTGAAAATAGAAAATCAACATAGTAATCAACTTATAAAGCGCTGTAAAAAAGGAGATAAGGCTGCACAATTTAAAGTGTATAAAATGTATTATGGCGTAATATATAATACCGCTCAAAGAACTGTAAACGATTGGTTTGAAGCGGAAGATGTAATGCAAGAATCGTTTTATCCGCTTTCACAAAACTGGATAGCTAGAGTGAAATAGTAACATTTGGAGCCTAGTTAAAAAGTATAGTGATAAATAATAGTATTTCCGTTTTAAAAAATAATACTTGGATTTGGCGATTTAATTTACAATGGTTAATCTGTCTATTGAAAAATTTTAAACAAAAAAGTTTATTAAAACTCAAGTATCCCTTAAAAATTCGCTTTTATCGGGATTTTTTATTTAATAATTTCTGTATTGATCTGTTAATTTAAATACATTTTCTAAAATTCGCTCTTCTATTTCATCCAGTTCAATTCCCTTCCTACTAAATACAATTTTGGATGTTTCAATTACTTTTTTTATTTGATATGTTGTAAATCCAGCAGCTCCTCCCCAACTAAAAGAAGGAACAAAATTTCTTGGAAATCCTGTTCCAAAAATATTAGCACTTACACCTATTACAGTTCCGGTATTAAACATTGTATTAATTCCACATTTCGAATGATCTCCCATAATTAAACCACAAAATTGCAATCCGGTTTTTGCAAATCCTTCCGTTTCATAACTCCATAAACGTACTGGAGCATAATTATTTTTCAGGTTTGAATTGTTAGTGTCTGCACCTAAATTACACCATTCACCAATAACTGAATTCCCTAAAAATCCATCGTGCCCTTTATTGGAGTATCCTGAAAAAACGGAATTATTTACTTCTCCTCCAACTTTGGAACATGGGCCAATAGTAGTTCCTCCATATATTTTCGCTCCCATTTTTAATACTGATTGTTCACACAAAGCAAAAGGACCTCTAACGTTACACCCTTCCATAACCGTTGCGTTTGCACCAATATAAATAGGCCCGTTAGATGCATTTAAGGTTGAAAACAACACTTCTGCACCCTCTTCAATAAATATATTTTCTTTGTTTAATACCCGAACACCTTCTGGTATTGGTTGTGACTTTCTTCCCATAGTTAAAAAATCAAAATCTGATTGAATAGCTTTATCATTCAATGAAAATATATCCCAAGTATTATTTACTTGCAATACTTCAGAAGAAATATTTAATTGTTCATAATTATCAAAATTAACCTCTTCTTGTGTAATTGTAGTATAAAAAGCTATCACTTCATCATTCAGAAAAATAGCCTGATTCTCTTCTAAGTTCACAATTTTTTCAACCAATTCAAGTGTTGGTAAAAATGACGCATTAATCATAATGTTTTGCTCCATTTCAACCATTGGATATTTTTCCTCTAAATAATCCTCGGTTAAAGTTGTAGTAGTATAACCTAAATACTTTTCCCATTTTTCCCGAATAGTTAAAATTCCTATTCGTATTTCTGCTACAGGTTTTGTATAAGTTAATGGTAATAATGCATTACGCACTGTTCCATCAAACAAAATGTAATTCATAGTAAATTAATTTTCACAAATGTACATTAAGTTTTTTCTTTCTCAAATGAAAAAAGCAGCCTTTTAAATAGCTTTAATTTTTTTTAAATAAGTATCAATTGCATCTGCAACGTCAAAACAAGTGTTAACTGCATTAATTTCAGAACAATATCTTGAAGATATTTCTTTGTTTTTACAAGCAATAACTGAAAAATTAATATTTTTAAAATTATTATCAATACCTATACATTTTTTATATAAGGAATCAATAGTTTCGGTCATATCAATTTTCACATCATTTTTGGCTAAAAATCCTTTCAAATAATTTTCAATTGCAAATTGAGAATTTTTACAAACTGAAAAAGTAACTAAATCTTCTATAGGTTTAAATGACTCTTCTTTTGCCAAATTAAATTTTTTATCGGCTTCTTTAAAAAATGCTTTTGCTCTTGTTTCCATAATTATTATTTATTTTGTATAAAAGCGCTGAACATATTAGTCCAGCACTTTCAATAGTAAGTATATTATAGATTTTTATAAAGCTCTAATCGCTCCCACTGAGTATCAACTTGTTCCTGAGCCTTATCTAAAAGCTCTTTTGCAAGTTTGGCATTCTCTTTTACAACTCTGGTAAATCGAGTTTCCTTGTACATAAATTCCTCTAATGGTGCCGAAGGCATTTTAGAATCTAATCTAAATTTCTTTCCTTTAGGAGCTAAAGGATTGAATCTAAATAATGGCCAATATCCAGTTTCTATTGCTTTTTCTTGATGTGCAGCACCATCTTTCATATCATAACCGTGCTCAACACAATGTGAATAAGCAATAATTATTGACGGTCCAGGATAAGCAGCTGCCTCTTCAATTGCCTTTAAAGTTTGTATATCTTTAGCTCCAATTGCAATTTGTGCAACATATACATTTCCATAAGAAATTGCTTGTAATGCTAAACTTTTTTTAGCAATTGTTTTACCATTCATAGCAAATTTAGCACTTGCACCTAACGGAGTAGCTTTTGAAGCTTGACCTCCTGTATTTGAGTAAACTTCAGTGTCCATTACCAAAATATTGATGTTTTCACCTGACGCTAACACATGGTCTACACCACCGTAACCAATATCATATGCCCAGCCATCACCACCAAATATCCAAACCGCTTTTTTACGTAGGTATTCAGAAAGGTTTCTTAGTTTTTTAGATTCATAAGAACCTATTAGATCCAGCTTTTCGTTTAACTCTTCTATTTGTTCTAACTTAAGTTCTTTTAACGTTTCAGTATCCTCAAGATTAGAAATAATATCATTTACTAAAGCACTTCCAACTCTATCTTCTAACCCTTTTAATAAATCAACAGCTATTTCTTGTTTTTTAGTTAAAGCTAATTGCATACCTAAACCAAACTCCGCGTTGTCTTCAAATAGTGAATTTGCCCAAGCTGGACCTCGACCTTTCTTATTTGTTGTATAAGGGGTAGTTGGTAAATTTCCACCGTAAATTGATGAACAACCTGTTGCATTGGCAATCATAATACTATCACCATACAATTGTGTAATTAACTTAATATAAGGTGTTTCACCACAACCTGAACAAGCTCCGGAAAACTCAAATAATGGCTCTAAGAATTGTGATCCTTTTACTGTTGAAGTTTTCAATTCTTTTCTATCATAATCAGGAAGATTAATGAAGAAATCCCAATTTTCATCTTCTACTTTTTCAACTTCAATTTTTTTAGCAAGATTTATTGCAAATGTATTTTCAACCTCTTTACTTTCAGCTGGACAAACTTCAACACAAAGATCACATCCTGTGCAATCTTGTGGAGAAACTTGTAATACATAACTTTCTGTATTTTTATCGAAAGGTCGCCCTTTTGCAGCAACGTGTTTTAATTCTGCAGGTGCATTTTCTAATAAATCATTTGAAACTACTTTTGCTCTAATGGCGGCGTGTGGACAAATATTAACACATTTATTACACTGAGTACAAAGCTCTGCATCATCCCAAACTGGTACAGCATCAGCAATACCACGTTTTTCATATTGGGTAGTTCCTGTTGGGAACGTTCCGTCAGCTGCAAAAGCACTTACAGGCAATGAATCTCCCTTTCCTGCTAAAATAGTTCCTAAAATTTCTTTAACAAAATCATCCGCATTTCCTGTCATCATAGGCTTTAAACCTTCTTTGTTAGTCGTATGACGAGGGTATTCAACTTTTTCTAAGTTTTCTAATGATTTATCTACTGCTTTAAAGTTCATTTCAACAACTTTATCGCCTTTATGTGAATACGATTTTACAATAGCATCTTTAATTTTCTTTATTGCTTCATCTTTAGGTAATACTCCCGAAATAGCAAAGAAACAAGTTTGCAATACTGTATTTGTTCGTTTTCCTAATTTAGCTTCTTTAGCAACCTTAGTTGCATCAACCACATAGAGTTTAATATTATTATCAATAATATGCTGTTGCATTACACTTGGCAATTCTGTCCATACTTTGTATTTATCATACGGTGAGTTTAATAAAAATGTTCCTCCTTCTTTAATATGCTCTAAAACATCGTATTTATAAATGAAGTTAAATTGATGGCAAGCAATAAAGTTTGCAGAATTAATTAAGTACGATGAATAAATTGGATCTGGGCCAAAACGTAAGTGTGAAACTGTTTGGGCTCCTGCTTTTTTTGAATCGTAAACAAAATAACCTTGTACATAGTTTTTAGTAGTTTCACCAATAATTTTAACAGAGTTTTTATTAGCTCCAACAGTACCATCAGATCCTAAACCATAGAACATACAATTAAACGTATTCTTTTTAGTTCGGAAATCAGACTTATAAGGTAAACTTGTTTTACTTACATCATCATTTATACCAATAGTAAAATGATTTTTTGGGGAATTATTCTCCAATTCATCTAAAATACCTTTTACCATTGATGGTGTAAATTCTTTTGAAGAAAGTCCATAACGCCCTCCAACAACAGTAGGCATATTTTCGCCCATTTCAACAAAAGCTGTAACAACATCTAAATACAATGGTTCTCCTGTACTTCCTGGCTCTTTAGTTCTATCTAAAACTGCTACTTTTTTAACTGTTTTAGGCATTTGCTCTATAAAATTATGAACAGAGAACGGACGATACAATCGTACAAATAAGGCTCCGACTTTTTCGCCATTTTCAACTAAAGTATCAATGGTTTCTCTTACTGGACCTTCGCCAGATCCCATAACTACAATCACTTTTTCAGCTTCAGGGTGTCCTATATAATAGAATAAGCTATATTTTCTTCCCGTTTGCTTGTAAAATTCATCCATAGTGTCTTGAACTATTTTAGGAACTTTTTCATAATAAGTATTCGCAGCTTCACGCGCTTGAAAAAATACATCAGGATTTTGTGCTGTACCTCTTATTACAGGATTATCTGGATCTAATGAATTTTTCTTATGCTTCATTATTTCTTCCTCAGGCATCATTGATTTAATTACTTCATCAGAAATAGCATCAATTTTAGAAATTTCGTGTGAAGTTCTAAATCCATCAAAAATATTTAAAAATGGCACTCTACTTTTTAAAGTCGCTACTTGTGAAATTAATGCAAAATCATGTGCTTCTTGTACTGAACCAGCAAATAACATCGAAAATCCTGTAGCTCGTGCAGACATTACATCAGAATGGTCTCCAAAAATTGATAATGCATGAGTAGCTATTGTTCTTGCCGCAACGTGTATTACAGAAGGTAGTAATTCACCTGCCATTTTATACATATTAGGTAACATTAATAACAATCCTTGTGAAGCAGTAAAAGTAGTTGTTAGTGCACCTCCTTGCAACGAACCATGAACAGTACCTGAAGCTCCTCCTTCACTCTGCATTTCAATAATACGAGGTACATCGCCCCATACATTTTTTTGACCTTTTGCACTATAAACATCTACGTGTTCTCCCATTGGAGAAGCCGGTGTAATTGGGTAAATAGCACATACTTCATTCGTTTTGTGAGCAATTCTAGCAACAGCTTCATTAGCATCACAAATTAGTTTAGAATTCTTCTGTTTCATTTTTATACTTTGTATTTAAGTAAAATAATTTGTAGTTAAATAAGAAATAGCTACAAATTACTAAATTAATTTTAATTTTCAGAATAGTAAACATACATAATTATAACAAGATATTTAATGATATAAATCAGTAAATAATTGAAGTGAATTATTTAGAATAAATAAAAACAATATTTTTAAAGTGCTGTTTTACTGAATTTTAAAGCAACTATAAAACGCTAAAATAAATACCTCAAACAATCTTAGCAAAGACCTCTTCACATATTTTAAGCACAAAAAAGATAAAATGGTATTAAATTGATATTATTCATATTTGAATAATTCTTATTTAATTAAACAAATCAATAATTTATTTTTAATAAAAAAAAGAGCCTTCAAACTGAAGGCTCTTTTTTAATATTTTAATAAAATTAACCCTTATTTATTTAAATACATTTTTCTTCGAGAGTATAATTCATAAAACTGATCGTCTTTCAAACTATCAATAAACAGAATACTTTCACCCGTTGACTTCATTTCAGGACCTAATTTCTTATCAACATTTGGAAATTTATTAAATGAGAATACAGGCTGTTTAATGGCATAACCCTCTAATTTAGGATTAAAATCAAAATCCTTTACTTTATTTAAACCTAACATTACTTTTGTTGCAAAGTTCACATATGGTTCCTGATATGCTTTTGCAATAAAAGGTACCGTACGAGAAGCACGAGGATTAGCTTCAATTATATATACAGTATCATCTTTAATAGCAAACTGAATATTTATCAATCCTACCGTTTTTAAGGCTTTTGCAATCTTCTTTGTATGATCTTTAATTTGCTGCATTACAAATTCACCTAGATTAAATGGTGGTAATGTTGCATTTGAATCTCCTGAATGAACTCCACAAGGCTCAATATGCTCCATAATACCAATAATATAAACATCTTCACCATCGCAAATCGCATCAGCCTCAGCTTCGATAGCTCCATCTAAATAATGATCTAACAATAGCATATTATTAGGAATTTTACGTAATAAATCAACTACGTGTTTTTCCAATTCTTCCTTATTAATTACAATTTTCATTCCCTGACCACCTAAAACATATGATGGGCGTACTAAAATTGGAAAATCTAAATTATCGGCAATCGCCGAAGCCTCATCAGCAGTAGTAGCTGTTCCATATTTAGGAAATGGAATATCTAAATCAACCAATAATTCTGAAAAACGTTTTCTATCTTCTGCTAAATCCAATGCTTCAAAACTAGTTCCAATAATTTTGATCCCCCATTTATCAAGCTTTTCAGCTAATTTTAATGCTGTTTGACCGCCTAATTGAACGATGACACCTTCAGGTTTTTCATGTTCAATTATATCGTATATATGTTCCCAAAAAACAGGCTCAAAGTATAATTTATCAGCCGTATCAAAATCTGTTGAAACTGTTTCCGGATTACAATTAATCATAATAGTTTCATAGCCAGCCTCTTTTGCTGCCAACACCCCATGCACACAACAATAATCAAATTCAATTCCTTGCCCAATTCTGTTTGGACCAGAACCTAACACAATTATTTTCTTTTTATCCGTTACAACACTTTCATTATCTGCAATTTTACTTCCATCTGCAGCAATCATTTTATTTTCAAAAGTTGAATAATAATAAGGTGTTTGTGCGCTAAATTCAGCAGCACAAGTATCAACCAATTTATAAACTCTATTAATATCTAACTCCGTTCTTTTAGCTTTTACTTCACTTTCCCAACAGCCTAACATATGCGCAATTTGTCTGTCAGCGAAACCTTTTTGTTTTGCTTCCAACAATAATTCATATGAGAGTGAATCTAATTTTTTAGTAGAAATTTCGTTTTCTAAAGCCAATAACTCCTCATACTGTTTTAAATACCAATAATCAATTTTTGTAATTTCATGAATTCTACTTAACGGAATTCCTATTTGAATAGCGTCATAAATAACAAAAACTCTATCCCAACTCGGATTAGCAAGTTTAGAGATAATTGTATCGTAGTCCTTCTCCCCTCTACCATCAGCACCTAAACCATTTCGCTTAATCTCTAACGACTGTGTAGCTTTATGCAATGCTTCCTGGAACGAACGACCAATTCCCATCACTTCACCAACCGATTTCATTTGAAGCCCAACAGTTCTATTTGAACCTTCGAATTTATCAAAATTCCAACGAGGTATTTTTACAATTACATAATCTAACGTTGGCTCAAATAATGCAGAAGTTGTTTTTGTAATTTGATTATCTAATTCATCTAAGTGATAACCTATAGCTAATTTAGCAGCAATTTTAGCAATAGGATAACCTGTTGCTTTTGAAGCTAATGCAGATGAACGGGAAACTCTTGGATTAATTTCAATAGCTATAATATCTTCATCTTCATCAGGACTTACAGCAAATTGCACATTACATCCACCAGCAAAATCACCAATAGATCGCATCATATGAATTGCCATATCACGCATTCTTTGAAAAGTTGTGTCGCTCAAAGTCATTGCAGGAGCTACTGTTATAGAATCTCCTGTATGAATTCCCATTGGATCCATATTTTCAATAGTACAAATAATAACTACATTATCATTTTTGTCACGCAATAATTCTAACTCATATTCTTTCCAACCTAATAAAGCCTTATCAATAATAACTTCATGAATTGGGGAAGCTTCTAAACCTCTACTCAATAATTCATCAAAATCTTCTTTATCATAAACAATAGATGCACCATAACCACCTAAGGTAAATGACGGCCGAATTACCAACGGAAAACCATATTCCTGAGCAATTTCTTTCCCTTTTAAAAATGAAGTAGCAGTTGTAGATGGCGCTTGACCAACTCCAATATCAATCATTAATTGTCTAAATTGTTCTCTATCTTCAGTAATATTTATGGCATCAATATCAACACCTATCAATTCAATATTAAAATCATCCCAAATTCCTTTGTCCTGAGCTTCAATACATAAATTCAACGCAGTTTGCCCTCCCATAGTCGGCAATACAGCATCAATATTTGGATGTATTTGTAAAATTTCAATAATTGATTTAGTAGTTAGTGGTTTTAAATAAACATTGTCCGCCAAAGAAGGATCCGTCATAATTGTTGCCGGATTTGAATTGATTAACGTTACTTCAATTCCTTCTTCTTTTAACGATCGTATTGCTTGTGATCCTGAATAATCAAATTCGCAAGCTTGTCCAATAATTATAGGCCCCGAACCTATAATTAATATTGATTTAATGTTCGTGTTTTTTGGCATTTTTTTAAAATAAAATTTTAATTTTCAAATATCAATAAAAATTGAATATGTTATTTAAATAGTTTTCAAAACTTATTAAAAGAACATAAAAAAAAGGTGTTACTAATAAAAGTAACACCTTGTATATAAAACTTATAGTTCATTATTTTTTTGGTCTTGGATCTGAAGAAACACTTAATCTCTTTCTTCCTTTAGCTCTTCTTCTGGCTAATACTTTTCTACCAGTTGCTGAAGCCATACGCTCTCTGAAGCCATGCTTATTTCTCTTTTTTCTTTTTGATGGCTGATATGTTCTTTTTGGCATTACTTATATATTTTAAAATCGTGTTTCTTTTATTCTTAATAACTTTCAGAAGAACTCTCCTCAAAAGCGTGGGCAAATATACAAATCCTTTTGTGTTTGACAAACAGAAATTTAAAAAAAAATAAAAATATTATTATTCCTAAAGACAAAATGAAAACAATAAGCATTTTGACTCGACTAAAACAATAATTTTCAGTAAGTAATCTTCATACGACAAGGTATTTTGATAAGACTTAATAACTTTTTAATTTTTACCTTATTCTCTTTTGTTAACTGAAATAGCTTTAGTATTTTTGCGCAAACCTAGAGATAATGAAAAAAACAAAATATGTTTTTGTAACTGGAGGCGTAACTTCATCGCTTGGGAAAGGAATTATAGCGGCCTCTTTAGCAAAACTACTGCAAGGAAGAGGATACTCTGTAACCATTCAAAAATTAGACCCATACATAAATATTGACCCTGGAACTTTAAACCCTTATGAACATGGCGAATGCTATGTTACTAATGATGGGGCTGAAACCGATTTGGACCTTGGGCATTATGAGCGTTATCTAAATATTCCAACATCACAAGCTAACAATGTAACAACTGGTAGAATTTACCAATCAGTAATTGACAAAGAGCGTAAAGGTGAATTTTTAGGTAAAACAGTACAGGTAATTCCTCATATTACAGATGAAATAAAACACCGAATTCAAATTTTAGGTAATACAGGTGAATTTGATATTGTAATTACTGAAATTGGCGGTACAGTTGGTGATATTGAATCATTACCTTATGTTGAATCTGTACGCCAGTTATTATGGGATTTAGGAAATGAAAATGCCATTGTTATTCATTTAACATTGATTCCATATCTAGCTGCTGCTGGTGAATTAAAAACAAAACCAACACAACATTCTGTAAAAATGTTGATGCAAAGCGGTGTTAGTCCTGATATTTTAGTTTGTAGAACTGAACATGAAATTTCTGAAAGTATCAAACGTAAACTTGCTCTTTTCTGCAATGTTAAAAAAGAAGATGTAATTCAATCTATTGATGCAGAAACTATATACGACGTACCTAATTTAATGCTTGAAGAAGGACTTGATAAAGTTGTTCTAAGAAAACTACATTTATCTGAAAAAAATAAAACTGATTTAAAAGTATGGAATAACTTCTTAAAACGTCATAAAAATCCAAAAAACAAGGTGAAAATTGGATTGATTGGCAAATATGTTGAATTGCACGACGCCTACAAATCAATTTCTGAAGCATTTATCCATGCAGGTGCTGAAAATGAAGTAAAAGTTGATGTTGAATGGATTCATTCTGAAGAATTAACAATAGAAAATGTTCCTACTTTATTGAAAAATTTAAATGGAATATTAGTTGCTCCTGGTTTTGGAGAACGTGGAATTGAAGGTAAAATAGCTGCCGTACAATATGCTCGTGTAAATAAAATTCCATTTTTTGGGATATGCTTAGGAATGCAAATGGCGGTTATTGAATTTTCTAGAAATGTTTTAGGATATACCAATGCTAATTCATCTGAGATGGACAACAAAGCAGTACACCCCGTTATTGATATAATGGAAGAACAAAAAAATATCACAGACTATGGTGGAACTATGCGTTTAGGTGCCTGGGATTGCAAATTAACTACTAATAGTAAAATTAAAAGTATTTACAAAAAGGAGTTAATTAGCGAACGACACAGACATAGATACGAGTTTAACAACAAATATTTAACTGAAATAGAAAAAGCAGGAATGATAGCTACCGGGAAAAACCCTAAAACTAATTTAGTAGAAGTAGTTGAAATCCCTTCACACCCATGGTTTGTCGGCGTTCAATACCATCCTGAATATAAAAGTACCGTTTTAAATCCACATCCATTATTTGTAGATTTTGTTAAAGCTGCTTTGGAACACTTTTTGAACTAAATTAGAATCAATATTAAAAACTAATTTATTACTGTACTTTTAGTACATTTGTCGCTCTTTTTAAATATTTTTTAAAAAGTTAATGACAATTTGACATTTATATTTTTACAATGGAAGAAAAAAAATTTGACATAAATACACTTATCGGTTTTGTTTTGTTAGGTGGTATTATGCTTTGGTGGATGTACACTACACAACCTACCCCAGAAGAATTAGAAGCTGAAAAAAATAAAACTGAACAAGTTCAAAAGCAAGCTAACACTGAAGACAGTGTAATAGCAACTTCTGAGCCTATAATTCAGGTTAATGATTCCTTATCTTTATTAAAAGCTCAAAAAGAATTAGGTGCTTTTGCTTATTCAGCAAATGTTGAGGATAAAGAAACAATTATTGAAAACGAAGTACTTAAATTAATTATTTCTAATAAAGGTGGGCAAATTAAAGAAGCGTTAATTAAAAACTACGTTACTTTCGATTCTTTACCTCTTTATATGGTAAAAGATAAAAATGCTTCTTTCAACATTAATTTTGGAACATCAGATAATAGAATTTTAAATACAAAAGATTTATTTTTTGAACCATCATTAACATCCAATGGTGAAAATTACGTATTATCTATGAAGCTGAAGGCTTCAAATAATCAATTTCTAGAGTATCGTTATGAAATGAAACCAAATGAGTATATGGTTGATTTTACGGTACGCTCACAAGGATTGAGTTCAACAATTAACACATCACAACAAATAAATTTAGATTGGAATTTAAAGGGTTATCGTCATGAAAAAAGTATTAAGTACGAAAACCAACAAACTGAAATGTATTATGAAAAAGAAGATGAAGATATTGATTACCTTTCAATAGGTGGTGATGATGATGCTAATGAATCTGATGTGAACTGGGTAGCATATAAGCAACATTTTTTCTCTTCAATATTAATTTCAAACAAAGCTTTTAATAAGGCTCAGTTGGCTTCAACATCAATTTTTAAAGATGAAGATATTGACAGTGTTTATACTAAAGAATTCTCATTGAAAACCCCTTTGATTCTTGAAGGTGGAGAATTAAATTATAATATGAATTGGTACATTGGACCAAATGACTACCAAATTCTAAAAAAATACGATCGTAATTTAAAAGAAGTTGTTAATTTAGGTTGGGGAATATTTGGCGTTATTAACCGAGTTGTTTTCATTCCGGTATTTAACTTTTTACAAGGATTTATTAGTAACTACGGACTTATTATTATACTGTTAACTATTGTTGTTAGAATTATAATGTCTCCATTAGTGTATAAATCCTATTTGTCAAGTGCAAAAATGAAGGTATTAAAACCTGAAATGGAAGAAATTAATAAGCGCTTGCCTGGAAAAGAAAATGCAATGAAACGTCAGCAAGAAACAATGGCCGTTCAAAGTAAGGCTGGAGTTAGCCCGCTATCAGGTTGTATACCTGCATTTTTGCAAATGCCAGTATTTTTTGCTTTGTTTAGGTTTTTTCCATCAAATATTGATATCAGACAAAAAGGTTTTTTGTGGGCTGATGATTTATCTGCCTATGATAGTGTATTTAAACTTCCATTCAACATTCCATTCTATGGAGACCATGTTAGTTTATTTCCAATTTTAGCATCGGTAGCAATATTCTTTTATATGAGAATGAGTCAGAGTCAACAAATGAATATGCAGCAACCTACCCAAGAAGGAATGCCTGATATGCAAAAAATGATGAAAATGATGATGTACTTCTCTCCTATAATGATGTTGGTTTTCTTTAACATGTATGCCAGTGGATTAAGTTTATACTATTTTGTATCGAACTTATTAACCATCTCCATTATGTTGATTATTAAAAATTACATTATTGATGAAGACAAGATTCACGCTAAAATTGAGGAAAATAAAAAGAAACCAAAAAAAGAAAGTAAGTTTCGCCAACGTTTAAATGATGCTATGAAGCAAGCTCAGGAACAACAAGTAAAACAAAAAAAGAAAAAATAAAATCTATTTTTAAATAATATAAAAAAACTCAAAGTATGTGCTTTGAGTTTTTTTTATTCGCTATTTTTAAAGAAAAATATGTCAAATGAAATTATATAAGTATTTTCTAATAGTTATTTCACTATCAATATTTGGTTTAAGCTGCTCAAATGAGGACTCTAATTCAAACCCTACACCTCTTAACGAAGTTAAAGAAGTGACCATTTTTCATATAAATGATCAACATGGAAGAATAGAAAATTTTGCTAAAATAAAACACATTGTTGACGAAGAAAAAAAACGTACTAACGTATTTATTGTTTGTGCTGGCGATATATTTTCAGGCAATCCGGTAGTAGATAATCATAATGAAAAAGGATTTCCAATGATTGATTTAATGAATAAGGTTGGATTTGATGTTGCAACTATTGGTAATCACGAATTTGATTATGGCGAAGTAATTTTGAAAGATCGACTTGAACAATCTGAATTTGAATGGGTGTGTGCAAATGTAAATATGAATACTACTGGTATTCCTGAGCCGAGTGAATATATAACATTAACTAAAAACAATGTAAGTATTACTTTTTTAGGTTTAGTTGAAACAAATGGCAAAGAAAATGATATTATACCTTCAACGCATCCCTGGAGAGTACAAAACATAACTTTTAAAGAATATTCAACCGTAATAAACAATTTTTCAACTATTAAAAGTAGTGAAAATTCTGACGTATATATTGCCCTTACCCATTTAGGAAAATCAACAGATACAAAAATAGCAAATGACTACCCACTATTTGATTTAATAATTGGAGGTCATTCGCACTCAAAATTAAGCACTACAGTTAATAACATTCCAATATTTCAAGCCGGCTCAAATTTAAATTACTTAGGTAAAATTCAACTTACATTGAAAAATAAAAAAATTGAAACTCTATCTCATAACTTAATTGACCTAAGCACCTATCAAGAGTCTGATAGTAGCATTAAAAGCATGGTAGATTTATACAATGAAGAAGCTAATTTAGATGAGATTATTGGATACTCTGAAGCCTATCACTCCAAATCGGCTGTAGGTAATTTTTATACCGATGCTTTAAGAAATGAAATGAATGTTGATTTAACTTTTCAAAATACGGGTGGTGTTAGAGCAGATTTAGATGAAGGAGATATTTTAAAACGTGAAATTTACACACTGGACCCGTTCAACAACGGAAGTGTTACTTATACAATGACTGTTTCAGAAATAAAAAATTTTCTTAAAAACAGTGGTGCTGGTTTCTATTATTCCGGAGTTTCAATTGAACAACAAAACAATGAAATTGTAGTAAAAAATTTTAACAATGAAGTAATAGACAATAATACAGACTTAACAATTGGAATAAACGACTATATTCCTGCTGTTTATGATAATTACTTTACACAAACGCCAACTTACAAACCATACACAACAGCAGAGGCAATTATAAATTATTTAGATACTAATACTGAGCATATAAATTATACCAGCTATAACAACTATTTTAAATTTCAGTAATTTATTTATTCAAAAATGCGAGTACATTTTTTTCAATACGCTCTTCAATATTGCTTACATCTGATTTAACAAAAGTTTCACCAGTTATATTTTCGTATAATTCTATATATCTTTCTGAAATTTCATTGATTTTTTCATCACTCATTTTAGGAACAGTTTGCCCTTCCAAACCTTGAAAACCATTTGCTATTAACCACTGACGAACAAATTCTTTTGATAATTGCTTTTGTGCCTCTCCCCTAATTTGTCTTTCTTTATAACCTTCAGTATAAAAATATCGAGAAGAATCTGGTGTATGAATTTCATCAATCAATAATATTTTTCCATCCTTAGTTTTTCCAAATTCGTATTTGGTATCAACCAAAATTAAACCACGTGCAGCTGCAATTTCAGTTCCTCTTTGAAATAGAGATTTAGTGTATTTCTCTAAAACCTCATAATCTTCGGCTGAAACAATTCCTTTGGAAATAATGTCTTCTTTTGAAATATCTTCATCATGATCTCCATCTTCAGCTTTTGTTGCAGGGGTAATTATTGGCTCAGGAAATTTATCATTCTCTTTCATTCCATTAGGCATTGGAACACCGCACAACATTCTTTTGCCAAGCTTATACTCACGAGCAGCATGACCACTCAAGTATCCACGAATTACCATTTCAACTTTAAAAGGTTCACACAAATATCCAACAGCAACATTTGGGTCTGGTACACCTAAAATCCAGTTTGGAACAATATCACTCGTTGCTTCTAACATTTTTGAAGCAATCTGATTTAAAATTTGCCCTTTAAAAGGAATTTGTTTTGGCATAACCACATCAAAAGCTGAAAGCCTATCTGAAGCAATCATTACCAGAACTTCATCATTAATATTATAAACCTCTCTTACTTTTCCTTTATAAACTGATTTTTGTTTTGGAAAATTAAACGCTGTGTTGTTTATCGTGTTACTCATTACCTACTTCTAAACTTTTATATGCTGAAATTATTTCTTTTACTAATCTATGTCTAATTACATCTTTATCATCTAAATAAACAAATGTAATTCCTTTTACTTCTTTAAGTGTAAGCATCGCTTCTTTTAACCCTGAAATTTGTCTTCTTGGTAAATCAATTTGTCCTGGATCACCTGTTATAATAAATTTAGCACTTTTTCCCATACGTGTTAAAAACATTTTCATTTGATTATGGGTGGTGTTTTGAGCTTCATCTAAAATTACAAAAGCATTATCCAATGTTCTTCCACGCATAAATGCCAGTGGTGCAATTTGAATAATCCCCTTTTCAATATAAGAGTCTAATTTTTCAAAAGGAATCATATCTCGCAAAGCATCATACAAGGGTTGCATGTATGGATCTAATTTTTCTTTCATATCACCCGGTAAAAAACCTAAATTTTCACCAGATTCTACTGCTGGACGTGTTAAAACAATTCGTCTAACTTCTTTTTCCTTTAAAGCTTTTACAGCCAATGCAACAGCAGTATATGTTTTTCCGGTTCCTGCAGGGCCAACTGCAAACAACATATCATTTTTAACCATACACTCCACCATTCGTCTTTGATTTGCTGTTTGAGCCTTTATCAACCTTCCATTTACTCCATGAACCAAAACACCATCTGCTAACTTTGAACTTCTATGCTCATTCCCATTACCAGTTAAAATGCGTTCAATAATATTTTCATCAAGTTTATTATATCTATTAAAGTATTTAATCAACCTATCTAACTTCTTTTCAAATTCATCTAGAATTTCAGATTCTCCAAAAGCTTTAAGTTGCGTACCCCTTGCAACAATTTTTAATTTCGGAAAATACTTACGAATAATATCAATATTATAATTTTGGGTACCAAACAAGTCGTTTGGATTTATTTCGGTTAACTCAATTACACGTTCGTTCAAATGAAAAGTTGTTAAGTTTAATTAATAAAATATGTGCATTAATAAATAGAATAAATGTTTAGCTTTGCATAACAAATTTAAGAATATCAAATAACTATATTTTAATCTTTGAATATAAGTTTTAAACATTTTATCAAAGATTTTAACAAGTTGTTTTCCCTAAAAATTGAAGTGAACGAATATGTCAATAATTACTTTAACTACAGACTTTGGAACAAAAGATCATTTTGTAGGGGCAATTAAAGGAACTATTTATAGCGAATTGCATGATGCCAGGATTGTTGACATATCACATCATATTTCTCCTTTTAACATTACCGAAACTGCTTATATTTTAAAAAACGCCTATAAAAGTTTTCCTGAAGGAAGCATACATATTATTGGTGTAGATTCTGAATTGAATGAAAAAAACAAACACATAGCCTTAAAACTTGACAATCACTATTTTATTTGCCCGGATAATGGTGTTATTTCTTTACTAGCTTCTGAAATTAAACCAGAAAAAATTGTTGAAATAAATATTCATGATAGAGTTGAAACTATATTTCCTGTATTAGATGTTTTTGTAAAAGTTGCTTGTCATATTGCTCGTGGAGGAACTCTTGAAATTATTGGTAAAGTTATTCCAAATTATAAAAGATTAGTTGAATTACAACCTACGGTTTCAACTGACAACAATTCTATTACAGGTCATATTATTTATGTTGATAATTACGGAAATTCAATAAGTAATATTAGTGAAAAACTATTCAAAGAAATTGGAAAGGGTAGAGAATTTGAAGTAAGTGCAAACAACTATACTTTTAACAAAATATATTATAAATACAGTGAATTTGTTGACTTTTCGCTACCAAAAGAACAACGTCAAAAAGATGGCAGCAAATTAGCGTTATTTAATTCGGCCAATTATCTTGAAATTGCTGTTTTTAGAAGTAACCTAAAAACTGTTGGAGGAGCATCTTCGCTATTAGGATTAAAATACCGAAAAGTTATCACTATAAAATTTAAGTAATTTATGTTTATACGAATTGTTAAAATGACTTTCGACAGCAAAAAAGCAGAAAAGTTTCTTAAAAATTTCAATGCTAATAAAAATAATATACGAAATTTTGAAGGCTGCCGTTTATTAGAATTGTATAGAGATAAAAACAATCCTGCTATTTTTTTTACTTACAGTTATTGGGAGTCTGAAACAAATTTAGAGGCTTATAGAAATTCTGATTTATTTAAATCAGTTTGGGGGAAAACAAAAATTTTATTTGCGGCCAAACCAGAAGCCTGGAGTGTAGATCGAATTGAACAATTGAAAGATTAACTTTTTAAACCTATAAATAAAGATGCTACCCATTTTAAAAAAAGAACTAAACTCATTTTTCACCTCACCAATTGGTTATTTGGTAATAGGTGTATATTTGATAATTAACGGTCTTTTTTTATGGGTTTTTGAAGGTAGTTTTAATATTTTACACGCTGGCTTTGCTGATTTAAATAGCTATTTTTTTCTAGCTCCCTGGGTTTTCATTTTTTTAATCCCTGCCATTACTATGCGAAGTTTTTCAGATGAAATTAGCTCAGGAACTATTGAAATTTTAAAGACAAAACCTATTTCAATAAGTCAAATTATTATGGGGAAATTTTTTGGAGCTTTATTTCTGGTTATCCTTGCTATTTTACCAACTATAATTTATGCAATAAGCATCTATGAGCTTGGAAATCCAGTTGGAAATATAAAACTTGGCACTACTTTAGGATCTTTTATTGGTTTATTATTTTTGGGAGGTGCCTACACCGCCATTGGTATTTTTGCCTCCACTTTATCAAAAAATCAAATTGTAGCTTTTATTATTGCAGTATTTATATGCTTCTTTTTTTATACTGGATTTGAATCATTAGCAAGTTATAATTTATTTGGAAATTCAGATTACATCATTCAAAACATCGGAATAAGCGAACATTATAATAGTTTAGGAAAAGGTGTTGTTGATACTCGAGATATCATTTATTTTATATCAATAACAGTCTTTTTTTTATTTTTAACTAAAATGAGAATACGAAATGAGGCATAAGAAGTATTCTAAAATAGTTTTATTACTAGTAGTTTTATTTTTACTAAACTATTGGGGTTCCAAAGTTTACGAACGTTTTGATTTAACCGAAGACAACAGGTACACTCTTTCAGAAGCTACAAAAATAATTGTAACTAATGTAAATGATATTATAACTATTAAAATCTATTTAAAAGGTGATTTTCCGGCTGAATTTAAGCGACTTCAAACAGAAACCAAACTACATTTGGAAGAACTCAAAGCTCTTAACAATAAAATTCATTATCGGTTTATAAACCCTAAAGATATTTCAGAAGAACTTATAGAAAGCGGTTTAGAACCCAGCAGATTACAAGTTCAGGAAAATGGTAAAATCTCCGAATTGGTAATTTTTCCTTCGGCTGTTATTGAGTTTAAAAACAAGCGTGAACATATTTCTCTTTTAAAAGATATTGTAACGAATTCACAGGAGGACCAATTGCAAAGTTCAATACAAAATTTAGAATATGCATTTGCAAATGCAATTCATAAATTAACTTCAAAAAAATCAAAAAAAATTGCCATTTTAAAAGGAAATGGTGAATTAGAAGATATTTACATAGCCGACTTTTTAAAAAAATTAGGAGAATATTATTTATTAGCTCCTTTCACGCTCGATTCAGTTGAAATAAACCCTAAAAAAACACTTATTGAATTACTCAAATTTGATTTAACCATTGTAGCTAAACCCACTGAAAAATTTTCTGAAAAAGAAAAATTCACAATGGATCAGTTTTTAATGAATGGAGGCAAATCAATTTGGTTAATTGACAATGTTCACGCAGAATTAGACAGCTTAATACAAACAGGTGAAGCACTTGCTTACCCCAGAGATTTAGGATTAACCGATTTCTTTTTTAACTATGGCGCAAGAATTAATCCAGATTTAGTAACTGATTTATTTAACTCTCAAATTCCTTTGGCAACAGGCAACATTGGAAACAGAACACAATTCAGCACTTTTTCATGGGAATATTTTCCGTTAATAAATTCCCCCAACAATCATCCTATTAACAACAATATTGAAGCTGTTAGCTCTAAATTTGCAAACAGTATTGATACGTTGAAAAACGACATTCAAAAAACCGTTTTGTTGTGTAGCTCAAATCTTTCAACATCTGTTGGTACTCCAACAATAATTTCATTAAAAAGTATTACAACTCAACCCAATGAACACAAATACAATAAGGGAGACAAAACAATAGGACTGCTTTTAGAGGGGAAATTTAAATCGTCATACATAAACAGAGTGAAACCTTTTTCAATTTCAAATTCCAAAGAAACTGGATTAGACTCAAAAATAATAATTCTTTCAGATGGCGATATTATTGCAAATGAAATTTCAAAAGGAAAACCTTTACCCTTAGGAATTGATAAATGGACCAACCAACGATTTGGCAATAAAGATTTTTTAATTAATGCCGTAAATTACTTATTAGATGATACCGGACTTATAAATGTCCGTTCTAAAAAAGTTGACATTGACTTTTTAAACAAGGAAAAAGCTTTTGAAGAATCAAAAAAGTGGCAATTTATTAACATTGTTTTCCCTTTAATTATACTACTAGTTTTTGGACTTTTATTTAACTTTTTTCATAAAAAGAAGTATCAATAACCTATTTACTTCTATTCTTAAATAATTGTTAAAAATAACTCTACCCAATATTATGCTGTTAGCTATATGCTATATTTGTTATTCAACTTAAAAAAACAACTACTATGTTAAAAAAATTATCACTTTTATTATTGTTTGTTGGCCTAATAACTAATATTAAAGCCCAAATTAAAACTCCGCAACCAAGCCCTGCTGCTAAAATGGAGCAAGTAGTTGGTTTAACCGATGTTTCTGTAGAATATTCAAGACCTGCAATGCGAGGAAGAACTATATATGGAAGTCTAGTTCCTTATGGAAAAGTATGGAGAACTGGTGCAAATGCGAGTACTAAAATTACTTTTGGAGATAATGTAACTATTGATGGTAAAGAATTAAAAAAAGGAACATATGCTATTTACACTATTCCAAATGAAAAAACCTGGGATGTAATTTTTTACAGTGAAACAAATAACTGGGGCACACCTCAAAAATGGAATGAGAGTAAAGTAGCGCTAAAAACAACTGTTAATGTTGAAATTATTGGAGATAATATTGAATCCTTTACTATAACTTTAGATGATTTAAAAGCTGATTCTGCAGTTTTAGGTTTTTTATGGGACAATGTATACGTTGGAGTAAAATTTGAGGTTCCTACTGATGCTATCACATCGAAAAGTATTAAGGCTGCAATGTCAGGTCCATCAGGAAATGATTATTTTCAAGCGGCAACTTATTACCACACTTCTGGGAAAGATTTAAATAAAGCATTGGAGTGGATAAAAAAAGCTACCAATGTTGAAAGCCCTAAGTTTTGGCACTTGCGAAGAATGAGTTTAATTCAAGCTGATTTAGGAGATAAAAAGGGAGCGATAGAAACTGCAAAAAAATCGTTAGCAGCTGCTGAAAAAGCTGGAAATACTGATTATGTAAAAATGAATAAAGAGTCTATTAATGAATGGATTAAATAATAAATTAGGTTGATTTGACTATAAAAGCACCTCCAAATTTAGTGTTGAGGTGCTTTTTATTTTCTAAAAGATTGAATTGTAATTGCTAACAACATCACTAATCCACAACCAAATAAATTTAACCATAAATATGGCATCCAATCAAGTTGGTAACCAACTATTACTATAACTTGAGTAATAATTGCTGCTACAAATACAGCATTACTTTTCACATATTTAACAAAAAATGCTAACAGAAATATCCCTAACACATTTCCGTAAAAAATTGAACCAATAATATTTACCAGCTGAATTAAATTGTCAAATAAATTTGCAATACAAGCTACCGATATTGCCAAAATTCCCCAGCCTAATGTGAACCATTTTGAAACTGTAACATAGTGCTTTTTAGATTTTTCAACTTTAATATTTCGTTTATACAAATCAATTGCAGTAGTACTGGCCAGTGCATTTAATTCTGAAGCTGTACTCGACATTGCAGCTGATAAAATCACAGCCAATAGCAACCCTATTAATCCTCTTGGAAGATTGTTTAAAATAAAATGAATAAATACATAATCTTTATCGTTAGTTTCAACGGGTAAATTCGCTTTTTCAATAAGTTGCTTAGCAGCTGCCCTATTATTAGCTTCTAATAGGTTAATATCCTGAATGGATTTTTTAATTTCTGAATTATTAGAACCGGCATTTGAATAGTTTAAACTTGCAACTGATTTTAATTGTTCAATCTCTTTATGTTTAGCTTCCAAGATGTTATACTCAGAAGATAACTCAGAATTTTTAATAGCCTCAGTTGCAGCCGGATTAAAATTTAATGGTGATGTATTAAATTGATAAAACACAAATACCATAACACCAACTAACAAAATAAAAAACTGCATAGGAATTTTTAATAAGCCATTAAAAATTAATCCCATTTGCATTTCTTTAACTGATTTACCTGATAAATAACGTTGAACCTGACTTTGATCTGTTCCAAAGTATGACAATGCTAAAAAGCTTCCTCCTATAATTCCACTCCAAAACGTGTATCTATTTTCAAAATTGAATGAAAAATCAAGAACTTCCATTTTCCCACTAACACCAGCAATTTCTAAAGCTTTTGAAAAAGTAATACCTTCTGGCAAGTAACTAACAATTAGAAAAAAAGCTGTAAACATTCCTGCAAAAATTACAGCCATTTGTTGCTTTTGAGTAACACTAACGGCTTTTGTACCTCCAGTAACTGTATAAATAATAACCAATGTTCCAATTAAAATATTTAATAAGGTTAAATTCCATCCAAGTACAGCTGATAAAATAATAGCAGGTGCAAAAATGGTAATTCCCGCAGCCAAACCTCGCTGTACTAAAAATAAAACTGCAGCCAAACTTCGCGTCTTTAAATCAAATCGCGATTCTAAATACTCATAGGCTGTAAATACTTTTAATTTGTGATAAATAGGTATAAAAACTAAACATATTACCACCATAGCTATAGGTAAACCAAAGTAAAACTGCACAAATCCCATTCCGCTATGAAATGCCTGACCCGGAGTTGATAAAAACGTAATAGCACTTGCTTGTGTTGCCATTACCGACAGACCTATTGTCCACCATTTAGCTTCACTTCCTCCTTTTATATAATCCGTAACATTTTGACTTCCTTTGGTCTTATAAACTCCATAAGAAACAATAAACAATAATGTTCCTAAAAGGATTATCCAATCTAATTGCTCCATAATTTATGATAAAATTTTCATGAATAAATAAAACAAAAAAATGTACAACGCATTTATAGCTAAAACAACTGTATATGCTTTTCTCCAAGTATATTTTTGATTTTCCATCAAATTAGTTTTTCAGGGTTGAATTCATATTGTTTTTACCAACTGAAAGCATATTTGCAAATAACTTATAGGCTCCAGGTACTCCGGCCGGTAATTCTCTAAAAAAGCTTAAACCTGTGTAAATAAACTTTCCTTTTCCGTAATCAGCTATTAATAAACTTCCCTTTTTAGGTGATTCGTTTTTATCATTCATACTTATTACAGGCACAAACTCCTCACTCCATTCATTAGGAAAATATAGGCCTCTCTCTTGAACCCAACCATTAAAATCTTCTTGTTTAATCTTATTAGGGTAATTGAGTAATTCGTGATTTGGGTTTAGAATTTTCACTTCTGAATTTTCTTCTGTAACCCTATCACGTGAAAGTTTTAAAGTATAAGGTCCTACTTCTTTTACTTTTAATCTGTGACTAGTGTTATACTGAGCAATTAATGTCCCTCCCATTTTAACATAATCGTGCAAATGTTTTTGATAAAATTTTGAGCGTTCATTGGTATTATAAGCCCTAATCCCTAAAATAATTGCATCAAAATTCTTTAGTTTTTCAGGTTTAATTTCTTCATCTTTTAATTCAACAACTGTATAACCCATTTGACGTAAACTCGTTGGAATTACATCTCCAGCTCCTTGGATATATCCAATTAGCTGTCCTTTTTTCTGAATATCTAAACGAACAACTTTTGCTTCTGAAGGAATTATTACCGATTGAAATGGAATATGATTGTATTCTATTTCAACAAGTTCATCTGAATATATTTTATCCTCAATTTCAATTATTGGAGAAATATACCCTTCTGATTGATTGATTGGTGGAGTAACATTAAATTCAAAAGTTTGCTCTTCTCCTTTTTGAGCTATTTTAAATTCATAATTTTTAGGTTCAATTTGCCAGCTTTTAAGAGAAGTCAAACTTAATTTCCCTATTAAACTATCTTTAACCGAACTTATTTTCACTGATATTTTTTTAGTCGCTCCATTAGAAAAAACATATATTTTTTCATTAAAAGAAGCTGAAACTTCAGGCAAAATCTCAAAAGGTTTGTACACCTCACCTTTCACCGGATTATTGTATTTAAACACTACATCTCTATAAAAAGGAATTACGGTATTGTTAATTTTAATATCAAAACGAATATTGATAGAGCGCGGTGTTTCCGGCAATCCAACAAACTCTTCATTTACTAAATTATACATACCTAAGCTTCCTTTTTTACGCAACCAATAAGGCGATGTATATGACATATTTTTTGTAATATAAATAGACGATTTGTTAGTGAATTTTTTATTATTTTTAAGTCTTACGCCCTCAACTATTATTTTTTCTTCTGAAGAAATTACAGCAGATTTTAAATCTATTTCTACCATACTTCTATTAATCATCTCAATTGAAATATTTATCTTATTATTTGACGTTGCACTGGATTCATGTGCAATGGCTTCTAAATACAATCCAGCACAAGCTGTAATAATCTGTTTTATTTCTTTTATTTTAATTTGCCTCCAATGCTCATCTTCTAAATTTTGAATTAATTGATACGCTTTTACCAATTCAGAAATACTATTTGAAGGATTTTTGAAATCGAAATCGTTTTCAACTTTGGTCAAAATTTCACCTATTTCACTACCTCCTTTTAATCTATTCCAACTTGTATCAATCCCTTCAAAAATTTTATTGTTTTTTGGAAAATCGCCTTGTATTAATTCCAAATATTCAAGCTGACCTCCTCTTATTCCAACACTTCCAAATCCCTGAGATTGATGTTGACTTCTACTCAAAGAAGCAATTTCATTGTTAGATAATCCTTTTTGTGGATAATAAGTACCTACATCAACACTTATTAAATTTGTTTTATCAGCTTTGGCAAAATTTTCTCTGCTTCCATAAAACCACCAAGATGTATTAAAAAACATTCTTTTTGGCGTCCAAATGTCATCATTTTTTATGTGTGTTTTATAACTTCTATCTGCAGCCAAATCAAAAGCTTCAACACTTAACATGGCAGATGAAGTATGGTGACCATGTGTTGAACCCGGAGTTTTATGATTAAACCTATTCACAATTACATCGGGCTTAAATTTCCTAATTACACCAACTACATCGTTTAAAACTTCCTTTTTATTCCAAATAGCCAATGTTTCATTGGGGTGTTTTGAGTATCCAAAGTCATTAGCTCTGGTAAAAAATTGTTCTCCTCCGTCAATTCTTCTGGCAGCTAAAAGTTCTTGTGTCCTGATAACACCTAATAATTCTCTTATTTCAGACCCAATTAAATTTTGACCTCCATCACCTCTAGTAATACTCAAATAAGCGGTACGTGCTTTTATATCATTTGAAAAATAGGAAATCAACCGTGTATTTTCATCATCAGGATGTGCTGCTACATACAATACCGTACCAAAAAAGTTTAACTTCTGTATAGCTTCAAAAATTTCACCTGAAGTCAGTTTTTTTGGGGCTTGAGCTAATAATATTGAAAATGAAAAAACTATAAATAATAATGAAGAAACTATTTTTTTCATAAAAAGTTCAAGTTTAGTAGTAAAAACAAATATAAAATTTAATTGATAGGTTAAACATGAGATAAAACTATATTAACATAATTATAACTTTTGAAATATTTCAATTATAACTACATAAAATTTTATATTTTAAACTAACATTAACAAAAAAACTGTTAATAAATATCTTTTTTAATACAAGTTATTTAGAATATATTTGTATTTTATTCAATATAAAATAAGTATTCATGAAATTTATAGTATCAAGTAGTCAATTATTAAAACAACTTCAAGTTTTAGGGGGCGTTATTAACAACAACAATACATTACCAATTTTAGATAATTTTTTGTTTGAATTACACCAAAACGAATTAAAAATATCAGCTTCTGATTTAGAAACCACTATGAGCACATCAATTGATGTTGAATCAGATTCTGACGGCTCTGTAGCTATTTCAGCCCGCTTGCTATTAGATACTTTAAAAACTTTTCCTAATCAGCCGTTAACCTTTAAAACTGAAGAAAATAATACTATTGAAATCAGTTCAAGTCAGGGTAAATATGATATGGCTTATTTTGATGGAAGTGAATTTCCAAAAGCAGTTTCAATCGAATCGCCAAGCACAACCATCATTCCAGGAAATGTACTTGCAACTGCAATTTCAAAAACCATTTTTGCTGCCGGAAATGATGATTTAAGACCTGTAATGAGCGGTGTTTTTTTTCAATTTAATACAGAAAGCTTAACATTTGTAGCAACTGATGCTCATAAACTAGTAAAATATACAAGAACTGATGTTACTGCAAATGATACTGCTGAATTTATAATGCCTAAAAAACCTTTGAACTTGTTAAAAGGAATTTTAAGTGGCGCAGAGACCGATGTAACGATTGAATACAATGATGCAAATGCAAAATTCACATTTGATAATGTTGTACTGGTCTGCAGATTAATTGATGGAAAGTATCCAAATTATGATGCAGTTATACCAAAAGAAAACCCGAATAAACTTACTGTTGACAGAGGTACATTTTTAAATTCAGTAAAACGTGTATCTATTTTCTCAAGTAAAACGACACATCAAATAAGATTAAAAATGGCAGGAACTGAATTAAATATTTCTGCTGAAGATATTGACTATTCTAACAAAGCTGAAGAACGATTGGCGTGTGAATACCAAGGAGATGATATGCAAATTGGTTTTAATTCTCGCTTTTTAACAGAAATGCTAAGCAACTTAAATTCTAATGAAGTTTTAATTGAGATGAGTTTACCAAATCGTGCAGGTATTTTAACTCCAGTTGACGGTGTTGATAATGGTGAATTTATTACTATGTTAGTTATGCCGGTAATGCTAAACAGTTAAAACGCTGTAATAATATACAATTTTAAAATCCGCTAAATAGTGGATTTTTTTTGTATCATTGTTTAAAATTATTCTATGAATTTTTTAGCTCATTTATACCTATCAAAAAACAATAAAAATATTTTAATAGGTAACTTTATTGCCGATGCGGTTAAGGGTAAAAATTACAACAATTATCCAATAGAAATAACGGTAGGTATTCTACTACACCGCGAAATTGATACTTTTACTGACAATCATTCAATTGTACGAAAAAGTAAGCATCGATTGCATGAGCGATATGGTCATTTTGATGGCATAATAATTGATATTTTATATGATTATTTCTTAGCTAAAAACTGGTGTAATTATTCAGACATATCTTTAGAAATATATGCTCAAAACGTATATGATTTTTTGCAAAAAAATATTGAGTTATTTCCTAAAAGAGCCCAGGAAATACTTCCTTATATGATTCAATACAATTGGTTGGTTAGCTATAAAACTCTGGATGGTATTGAGCAAGTTTTAAAAGGAATGAACAGAAGGACAAAAGGAATTTCAAAAATGCATCTTGCAATTCATGATTTAAAGGAAAACTACAAGGAATTTGAAAATGATTTTACATCTTATTTCAAAGAATTAGAAAGGTTTTCTGAAGAAAAAACTAAATTTTTACTTTCGATATGAAAAAATTAATGCTCTTTTTAGTGATTGGACTTTTTTTTATTCAATGTAAAAAAAGTAAAAAATCATCAATTCAGATTAAATCAATTACAGGTGTAATTGCTGATAGTGCCATAGTTGTTTCGGCAAGAGAAGAAGCTTCAAAAATTGGCATCTCTATATTAAAAAAGGGGGGCAATGCTTTTGACGCTATGATTGCAACTGAATTAGCCCTAGCTGTTTCCTACCCTTTTGCAGGTAATATTGGAGGTGGTGGCTTTATGGTTTACCGCACCAAAAAAGGAAATACAGGAGCTTTAGATTACAGAGAAAAAGCTCCGCTAGCTGCTTCAAAAAATATGTACTTAGATAAAAATAATGAAGTTATTAAAGGAAAAAGTACACTTGGAAGTTCGGCTATTGGAATTCCAGGAACTATAGATGGATTATTTAAAGTATATGAAAAATTTGGAACTTTACCTATTTCTGAGTTAATTCAACCAGCTATTGATTTAGCAAATAAAGGAGTAATTGTTACTAAAAAACAAGAAAAAAGATTAAAAAAATATCGAAAATTATTTCACAAAGCGAATAAAACCCAAATACTATTTGACACAGACTGGAAAGAAAATGATACAATTAAATACCCCAAGTTAGCAAAAACTCTTGAACGGATAAGAGACATTGGCCGAGATGGTTTTTACAAAGGTGAAACTGCTGAAATGTTGGTTAAAACTGTTCAAAATTTAGGTGGAATTATTACCAAAAAAGATTTAGAAATATACGAATCTAAATGGCGTAATCCTATTGAATTTAACTACAAAGATTTGACTATTATCACCATGTCACCACCTTCGAGCGGAGGAATTTGTGCTGCGCAAATATTTAAAACCATTGAATCATTTGATATAACTTCTTTTGAACATAACTCCCAAAAATATATTCAATTATTAACAGAAGCTGAAAGAAGAGCATATGCTGATAGATCTTATTATTTAGGTGATCCTGACTTTGTTGAAATTCCAATTGACACCTTGATTTCAAAAAAATATTTAAAAACCAGAATGAAAAAATTTTCTTGGAAAAAAGCAACTCCCTCTTCAACAATAAACCACGGTAAAATTATTGGATATGAAAGTGATGAAACAACCCATTACTCCATAATTGATCAATATGGAAATGCTATTTCAGCAACTACCACCTTAAACGGAGCCTATGGTTCAAAAGTATTTGTAACTGAAGGTGGTTTTTTATTGAATAATGAAATGGATGATTTTAGTATTAAACCTAATACTCCAAATATGTTTGGTTTAATTGGTGCTAAAGCAAATTCTATAGAACCTGAAAAAAGAATGTTAAGCTCTATGACACCTTCAATTGTTGAAAAAAACAATAAACTATACATGTCTTTGGGATCACCTGGAGGATCAACAATTATTACAAGCGTAATACAAACCATACTAAATGTTTATGAATTTAACTTAGGTATGCAAGAAGCTGTAAACGCTCCACGCTTTCATCACCAATGGCTACCGGATATTATTATCATGGAACCAAAAGGTTTTAGCTCTGAATTAATAGTTGAACTTGAAAAAAAAGGATACAATATTAACCAAGAAAAAACAAAAATAATTGGCAAGGTTGACGCTATTTTACGCTTACCAAATGGCAAATTAGAAGGTGGCGCAGATTATAGAGGTGATGATAAAGCTGTTGGTTTTTAAATATTTCATACTTTTATAACTAGAAAAAGAACAAATGAATTCAAATACAATTACCTACGGAATATTAAAAGCAATTACTATAATTTTTGGAATTTCATTATTGCTTTACTTCTTATTTAAAATACAAGCTATTATAATTTACATTGCTATTTCAATTGTAATTTCATTGATAGGCAGCCCAATTATAACCTTTTTAAAAAGAAAATTAAAGTTTCCTAATACACTTGCAGTTGTAACTACTATGTTTTTATTTATTGGAATCTTATCCGGCTTAATTAGCATGTTTATTCCTTTAATTATTAAACAAGGACAAAATTTATCATTACTCAATATAGATCAGCTTCAGTCCAATATTCAATATTTATTAAATGAAATAAACGAATACTTTATAGCTCGTAATTTTGATATATTGAACGAACTAAAAAATGTCGATTTGTTTAAAAATTTGACTGTAATACCTAATTTACTAAATACCATAGTTGGCACAGTTGGTAATTTTAGTGTTGGCTTATTTTCTGTGCTGTTCATAAGCTTCTTTTTAATGAAGGACACACATATAATGGAAAATTCTATTTATGTTTTAGTTAGCGACAAAAGTAAAAACAAACTAAAAAATTCATTATCAACAATCAATCATTTATTATCAAGATATTTTATTGGGTTGGTTTTACAAATAACTATTCTATTCATAATCTACACTATTACTCTAGTTATTTTTGGGATTGAAAATGCTATAGTTATTGCTTTTTTATGTGCTTTACTAAATTTAATTCCATACATAGGCCCTTTAATTGGCGGGGTTATTATGTTGTTTTTAACCATGAGCAGTAATCTTGATCAAGATTTTCAATCTGTAATAATACCAACAACTCTTTATGTAATGATTGGTTATATTTTTGCACAATTAATCGACAATTTTTTTAGCCAGCCATTAATTTTTTCAAATAGTGTAAAATCACATCCGCTTGAAATATTTTTAGTTATTATGATAAGTGGAGTGCTTTTTGGAATTACAGGTTTGATTGTTGCCATCCCAACTTATACGGCAATTAAAGTTATTTTAAAATCCTTTTTCGCTGATAATAAAATAGTAAAGTCATTAACAAAAGATTTGTAACGCACAGTAATTACAAAATTAATTGAGTATCTAATAATTTGAATACCCCTATTTTAAATAAAGAAGTACAGGATTTTATTAATACTAATTTAAAATCAGATATTACAAAACTTATTTTAAAAGGAAGTCCGTTTAGAGCTGTTTCTATTCAAGAAATTGCCGAGCAAATAGTTTCAAAAAATAAATGTAAAAAAAAATTACCCTCTTGGCATACTACTGAAAATATCTATTTTCCTAACAAATTAAATCTTGAACAAACATCTTCAGAGATAACAGCTAAGTACAAAGCTAATTTAGTATCAGGAAATTCACTTATTGATATTACAGGAGGTTTTGGTGTTGATGCTCTTTATTTTTCAAAAAAAATAAAAAATATTATTCATTGTGAAATTAATGAAGAATTATCCAAAATTGTTGCACACAATTTAAAACAGTTAAACATAGAAAATATAAAAACTCAAATTGTAGACGGAATTGATTTCATAACTCAATCTGAACAAAAATATGACTGGATTTATAGTGATCCTTCAAGAAGAAATCAGGAAAAAAAAGTTTTCTTATTAGAAGACTGTTTTCCAAATATTCCAGAAAATTTAGATGTTTTATTTCTAAATGCAAACAATATACTTATAAAACTTTCACCTATTTTAGATATTACAAGCGCTTTAAATGAATTAAAATTTATAAAAGAGATTCATGTGATTGCACTTGAAAATGACGTTAAAGAATTATTATTTTTATTAGAAAAAAACTATACACAACAAATTGCAATAAAAACTATTAACTTTAACAAAAAAAAAGTACAAAATTTTAATTTCACATTTCACAAAGAAGCATTTGCAACTTATTCTAAACCAAAAAATTATTTGTACGAGCCAAATTCAGTAATTCTTAAAGCAGGGGCGTTCAATCAAATATCAGAGCAACTAAAAATTGACAAGCTACATCAACACTCACATCTTTACACCTCAACTAATTTAATTGATTTTCCAGGAAGAAAATTCAGAATAATGCATTGTATTCCTTATGATAGAAAACAATTAAAAAAATTACTTTCTTCAAAAAAAGCAAATATTACAACACGAAATTTCCCTGAAACTGTAGCACAAATTCGAAAAAAAACAAAATTAAAAGATGGTGGATTACACTACCTTTTTTTTACCACCAACATACACAATAATCACATTGTATTGATTTGTGAAAAGATTTAACATCCTATTTTAAAACTTGCTTATTAAATTAATATACTTCCTATAAAATATTGTTTTAATAAATTTCACCTATTTCGGTCAACTGCTTTCTTTTAATATCTGGCACATATGTGTTTTTAGCAGCATAACCCACAGGTAATAACAAAAAAGCACGCTCATTTTTTGGTCTATTTAATATTTTATCTAAAAAATGCATCGGGCTTGGTGTGTGTGTTAGCGTTACTAAACCTGCATTATGAATTGCAGAAATCAGCAATCCACAAGCCAACCCTACGGATTCGTTTACATAATAATTTTGATGTTTTTTTCCATCAACCTCATACTCAAATAGACGCTTAAATACTACTATTAAATAAGGTGCGGTTTCTAAAAAAGATTTATTAGTGTCAGTTCCTAAATGTTTTAAATCATTTAACCAAACATCACTCATTCTTTCATTATAACTTTTAAACTCCTCTTCTTCTGCAGCTTTTCTAATTCTCTTTTTCATATCTAGACTTTCAACTATACAAAAAGTCCAAGGCTGTTTGTTTGCTCCTGAAGGAGCTGTGGATGCCGACTTTATAATGTTTTCAATAATTTCTAAAGGAACTGATTTATCAGAAAAATCACGTACAGAACGACGTTTATTTAAATACTCAAAATATTTTTTTGAACGTTCTTTCATTTCTTCTTCTGAAAAATTTTGTTGCTCATACTTAATATGTTTAAAACCATTAATTAATATAAAATCATCATTATTCATAAATTCAAATAATTATTATAAAAGTTAGAAAATAATTTATTATTTATTTTTAACAGGAATATTACTCATTGCAAGCTCAGTAATCGCTGTTATTGTTAATGACGGATTTACACCTGGATTAGCAGAAATCATTGATCCATCACAAATCATCATATTTTTATAACCAAATACATTGTTGTTTTTATCTATTACCCCTTGTAATATATTTTCACCCATAACAGCACCTCCCAAAATATGGGCGGTTGTTGGGGTTCCTAAAAGTGTATCGGTAATATTTGCATAGGGTACGCCTTTTACTTTTTTACCAAACTTTTTCCCTAAAAACAGAGCTTCTGAAATAAAAGCGTTTGGTTTTTCTCCTTCTTCCTTTTCGGTTTTCAATAGTGTAAATTTTCCGAGTTTCATCCTTAAAGTACTATCTAAAGTTTGCATAAATAATAAAATAGTTGTTCGTTTAGAAAAGTTTTTTGCAAACATTGTTTTCAAAAGACGAATAGGTTGTTTTATTAACAAAGCTACAATACCCAACAATCGAAAAAGCACAAATTTATGATGAACTGAAGGCATTGTTAATATTCTAAAAAAACCTGAACCTTCACCATATTTAACAGGCTCTAAATGACTGTTTTCATCAGTGTGTAAAATAGATCCAATTGCAATTCCTTTTGAGTAATTTTTTGTCTTTTTTTCAGTTGAAGTCACCATTACTAAAGACTCGTTATTTGTGCGAATATTACATCCAACTTTCTCAGATAAATTTGGTAAGGATTTCCCTTTTAGCTTTAATAAAAGAGAAACTGTTCCTAATACACCTCCTGAAAAAACAACTCCTTTTGTCGTAAAACTTTTATATTTTTTCTTTCCAAAACTTGATTTAAACTCAACTTTATAACCAGTTTCACCTAAGTTATCTCCTAATGCCGAAACATTATAAACTTCATTTTCAGCAATAATTTCAGCACCTAATTGTTGTGCTAAAAACAAATAATTTCTATCTAATGTATTTTTTGAATTATGCCTGCAACCTGTCATACAAGCTCCACAAAATATGCATCCGGTCCGGTCAGGACCTTTACCTTTAAAGTAAGGATCTTTAACCGTTTTACCTTCTTCACCAAAATACACTGCAACATTTGTAGGTTCAAAATAATGTTCTTTATTTAAATCCTTCGCAATTTCTTTTACAACCAAATCTGCACTAAATAATTTTGGATTTTCAGTAGCTCCCAGCATTTTATATGCCGTTTGGTAAAATGGCTTTAGTACAGTTTCCCAGCTATTTAAATTTGCCCAACTACCTGAATTAAAAAACTTTGCTTTAGGTATTGGCAATGTATTGGCATATGTTAAAGAACCACCTCCTACTCCAACTCCAGAAAGCACGGTAACATGGTTTAAAAAAGTCATTTTAAAAAAGCCTCTTAAATTAAACTTTGGTTCCCAAAGCCATCTCTTCAAATTCCAATTTGTTTTCGGAAAATCGTTTGAACTAAACCATTTACCCTTTTCAATTATTAAGACTTTATACCCTTTTTCAGACAGGCGTAACGCACTAACCGAACCTCCAAAACCACTTCCAATAATTATGTAATCGTAATCTAAATTCATACAATTTTAAATGTAATATTAAATTTTAACTAATACAAACTGGCATTTTACTACTTTTATGTTAATATCAGGTGTCAGTTTGTCACCATTTAAAGTTTGGTATTTTTTTTGAATACAACTATTCATCAAATTAAAATTTAAAACTATTAAAATATGGCAACTGGAAATATTAATGTAACGGCTGAAAATATTTTTCCCATTATAAAGAAATTCTTGTATTCTGATCACGAAATTTTTCTACGAGAATTAATTTCGAACGCAACTGATGCAACTTTAAAATTAAAACACCTTTCTACTTTAGGTGAAGTAAAAGGAGATATTGGAAACCCAATGATTGAAATTAAAGTAGATAAAGACAATAAAGAAATTAGAATTATTGACCAAGGGGTTGGTATGACTGGTGAAGAAGTTGAGAAATATATTAACCAAGTAGCCTTTTCAGGAGCAGAAGAATTTGTTGAAAAATACAAAGACAAAGTTGAAGATTCAGGAATTATTGGTCATTTTGGATTAGGTTTCTACTCTTCATTTATGGTAGCTCACAAAGTTGAGATTTTTACAAAATCTCATGCAGAAGGATCTAAAGCAGTGCGTTGGGAATGTGATGGAAGTCCGCAATACACCCTAGAAGAAACAGACAGAGCTGAAAGAGGAACTGAAATTGTATTACATATTGATGATGACTCTTTAGAGTTTTTAGAAGATGGTAAAATAACTGAGTTGTTAACCAAATACAATAAGTTTATGCCAATTCCAATTAAATTTGGAACTCGTGAAGAAGCGTTACCATTACCTGATGATGCTGCTGACGATGCAGTGGCTGAAAAAATAACAGTAGATAATATTGTCAACAATCCAAACCCAGCTTGGACAAAAAGTCCAAGCGATTTAAAAGATGAAGATTATAAAGCCTTTTATCGTGAATTGTACCCAATGCAGTTTGAAGAGCCTTTATTTAACATACATTTAAATGTTGACTACCCTTTCAACCTAACTGGAATTTTATATTTCCCTAGACTTCAAAAAAACATTGACCCATCGAAAGATAGAATTCAACTATATCAAAATCAGGTTTTTGTTACTGACAATGTTGAAGGAATAGTTCCAGACTTTTTACAAATGTTAAGAGGAGTTATTGACTCGCCAGACATTCCGTTAAATGTTTCTCGTTCATACTTACAAGCCGACGGAGCTGTTAAAAAAATCTCTAACTATATTACACGTAAAGTTGCTGATAAATTAACTAGTTTATTTAAAAATGACCGTGAAGGATTTGAAGCTAAATGGGATGATATTAAAGTTATTATTGAATACGGAATGCTTTCCGAAGAAAAATTCTTCGAAAAATCTGACAAATTTGCATTGTATCCAACAGTTGACAAAAAATACTTTACGTTTACTGAATTAGAAGAAAAAATTAAAACAGCACAAACGGATAAAGATGATAAATTAGTAATTTTATATGCCTCTGACGAAAAAGCACAACACAGTTATATTGAAGCTGCAAAAGAGAAAGGTTATGAAGTGCTATTATTAGATTCACCAATTGTTTCGCACTTAATTCAAAAACTGGAAACCTCAAAAGAAAAAATTCAATTTGTAAGAGTAGATTCCGATCATATTGACAACTTAATTAAAAAAGATGAAGATGTAATTAGCAAACTTTCAGAAGAAGAGAAAGAAACGCTAAAACCAATTATTGAAGAAGTTATTCCAAAAGAAACTTATACTGTTCAAATGGAAGCAATGGATTCGAGCGCAAACCCATTTATGATTACTCAACCTGAATTTATGCGTAGAATGAAAGAAATGCAAGCTACAGGTGGTGGTGGAATGATGGGTATGGGTAACTTCCCTGAAATGTATAATTTGGTTGTGAATACTAATAATGAATTGGTTGGTGAAATTTTAAGCACTAAAACCAAAAAGAAACAAGAACGATTAATTCAACAAGCATTTGATTTAGCAAAACTATCTCAAGGATTGCTGCATGGTGAAGAATTAACCACATTTATAAAACGCAGTTTTAAAATGGTAAAATAGAACCAAGCGTTAACATAGTTTAACACGCTTTAACAAAAGCTTCAACTGTAGTTGAAGCTTTTTTTGTTATTTTTGAATCATAAAATAACTTTTGGCATTTTTATTGAAGCCATTTTGAGTATGAACTTATATATTAAAAATTATATATTAATTTTCCTTTTATCAATTTTGGTAACAAATACGTTCTCACAAAGTGACAGCGCAAATTATAACAAATTAAACAAGGAAAACACCGCAACTAAAAGTTTAAGCGAATTACAATCAGTAGCAACAAAAACAACTACTAATTCAAACTTTGATTTGACAAGCAAAAAAAAGATAAATCAAAAAGCTATTTCAACTATTATTAAAAATCATAAACCCCAAAATAATTCAAATTTTCTTCTTGAAGAATTACCTGAAAATAATGATATTATAGGTAAAAAATATTGGAAAGGAAAAGATGTAACTCACAAAAAATTGGAAAGCCATGTAAGCCTTGGAACCATTTCAACAAAATCAAAAGTGGTAAAAGTTATTTGTAGGGATTATGGTGCAATTGATGGTGATATAATTAAAATTTACTTAAATGAAAAACCCTTACAATACAATGTAGGTTTAAAAAGTTATAGTTTTGTTGTTTATTTTGAATTAAAAGAAGGCTATAATCGTATTGATTTTCAAGCGTTAAATGAAGGAACTTTAGGTCCAAACACAGCTGAGTTAGCCTTGTATGATGAAAATGACAACTTATTATCTTCAAAAAAATGGCACTTGCTTACTAATAATATTGCTACCATTGGTGTTATTAGAAAATAGTTTATAAAAATAGCCACTACTTTAACAGGAAATTAGTGAAATTTTCACAAATTAAATTGTAACTTTTTAGTTAAAATATAGTCTTTATAATAAATAACGTACAAATCAATAGCCATTAAAACTATCCACTCGCATATAGTTCCTGATGAAATTTCAAATATTCGCTTACAAGATTATGCTCCGCGGATTTTTAAAAATTTCATCCCTTCAAAAAGCGGAATAAAAAAAGGAATAAAGCGTGGTCAATTTTTGATAAATGGTAAAAAGGCCGAAACTGGAACTTGGGTATCGAAAGGTCAAGTGATTGATTTAGTTGAAAATTTAGCTAATTTACCTAAAGTTTATGAGCTTGATTTACCCATTATATTTGAAGATGAACATTTGGCAATAATTAATAAACCTGCCGGAATTACAGTTAGTGGGAATAAATTTAGAACAGTTTATAATGCATTACCTTTTAATTTAGATAAAAGTAATGAACTAGATGCTCTTTTTTGGCCAACACCCGTTCATAGACTAGACAATCAAACTTCAGGTATTTTAGTAATTGCAAAAACAAAAACTGCTCAAATTGAATTAGGTAAACAGTTTAAAAACCAAACTATTCAAAAAAAGTATTACACAATTACAGTTGGCAACGTACTTACAAATACAGTTATTAAAACCCCTATTGAAAACAAACCTGCCGAAACTAATTTTGAAATTATTAGAACTGGAAAATCATTAAAATATGGTGATTTATCTTGTTTAAAAGTATATCCAAAAACAGGAAGGACTCATCAGATTAGAATTCATTTAGCTTCAATTGGGCATCCAATTTTAGGAGATAAACTATACGGTAATTTAGATAAGCTTCACCAAGGAAAAGGATTGTTTTTATGCGCTATGGAAATTGCTTTTTTACACCCAAAAACTTTTAAAAAAGTTCATTTTAAATTAGATGTTCCTCGCAAATTTAAATCATTTTTGATTCGGGAAAAAAGACGCTACAATACTTACAACAAATAATTATCCAAAAATGTCATTCAGTACTTTTGCCAAACGAATTCCTCCTTTTTGAAGCTGTTCTGTAGCTAAGGAAAAATTATCATACATATATTTATATCCCAATTTTTCACCAACCTCAGCAGTTCCATAAACTTTTTCAGCTAGTTTACCAGTTTCATTTAGCCAGTCAACCACACTTCCTTTTTGAATAAATTTTACTTGTTCTTTTGAAAATTTTGGAATATTTAAAGTCAATTCAGAGTAGGTCATATTGTAACTATCCAACATATTAGTATCCCATACTCTATGTAAATTTGTTCCCTTTCCAAACCATTTAACTTGCACTTTATTCCCTCCTTTATCTTCTCGTCTTCCAACATGCATTGGCTGGTGTAAATCTCCAATTAAATGAACCAACATTTTTAAATGAAATGCCTTATCGTCTTTTGTTGAAGTTTTATTCTTTAAAACCGAAATACATCTATTAATTCCAGTAACTAAATCTCCTTTAGGGTTTTTCTCTGCACCTTCATAGTTTTCTTCAAAAGATTTATTCACATAATGCCACGTATAATACTTATTATAATTTTTATCGGATTTTATATCATCTGCAAAAGTTGATACAAAAACCAAGCTTTTACCATCTAATAATTTAGCTATTTTACGCTTTGTTTTTCCTTTTAAATAGGTTGTTGCAAAATCTCCAACAGTCCTATGACCAGTTTGCCCCCAGTCGAGTTTTTTTGCATTTATAGGAAGTATAAATAATATGGCAATTACAAAAACTATTTTCTTCATTTTTTATATATAAAATAAATTATTTCTTCTTTGGATGAACTAAAGTCATTTCATCAATTAAATTTGTTGCTCCAGCATATTTATCAATAATAAATAATACATAACGAATATCAACCATAATACTTCGTACAATGTCAGCATCAAAATGTAAGTCACTCATAGTACCTTCCCAAGTTGTATCAAAAGCTAAACCAGTCATATTTCCTTCTGCATCAACAACCGGACTTCCTGAATTTCCGCCAGTCATATGGTTTGTGGATAAATAATTTACAGGCATTGAACCGTTTTCATCGTACTGTCCATAATCTTTAGTTTCGTATAAATCACGTAATTTTTTAGGAACATCAAACTCATAATCACCTGGCTTATATTTTTCCATAACTCCTTTTAAAGTAGTTGAAGTTGTGTAAAAAACACCATCTTTTGGCTGGTAACCTTCTACTCTACCATAATTTACACGCAATGTACTGTTTGCATCAGGATAAAAACGTTTATTTGGGAAAACATCCATTAACGCTTTCATATATTTCTTTTGAACAGCGGCTATTTTTAAGTTTAATGTTTGGAAATTTGGCTGAATTTTATTGAAGAAAATAGTGTGTAATTCTTTACCGAAATTATGTCCTTTATCAGCATTTAATTTTTCCATAACCTCAACACCAGTTCCACTTAAAAGTTCTTCAACATCAGCTAAACTTGTTAACTTAGAAGATGCAAAAATATCTTTTGTTAAAGCACCTATATCAACATTTTTCATATTTTCCGGAACATATTCAGCAGGAGCTTTTTCAGCATACAAGCTAACTAAACGAGCAAATACCGGCTCATCAACTTTAGCACTGTAATTTTTAAATGTACCTTTTAATCTTTCCAATACCGCGTCTCTAGCTTTCTCAAACGCCGCTTCTCCACCTTTATTAAATGCTTGTTCTAATTGGAAAGTTCTAAATGAATTTGATAATAATTCAACATTTCTGTAAGCAACTTCAATCCAATAATCACGTGCTAAAGAAACCTCTTCAATTTCTTTATATAAAGTTTCAAAATCAGAAAGTAACGTAACATATCCTTCTAAATCTTGCTCTTCCACTTTTTTAGTGAAGTCGGCTTCTAACTCACGCTTCAATTCAATAGCTCCTGAGCGGTGAATACCTTGATTTTCACCAATCCATTTTTTCCAATAATTAGCTACACTTGCATATTTTGAAGCGTATTTAATTTTAATTTCTTGATCAGCTCTCATAAACTCGTTGATAATTTTCAAAGCATTATCTCGAATTTCAATTTTTGCAGGGTTTAATTTGTTTACAATTTGATCTACAGCAACTGCCGGTAAATATTCGTTTGTTCTTCCTGGGAAACCAAACACCATTGAAAAATCGTATTTTTCAACACCATCTAATGAAATTGGTAAGTGATGCGCTGGTTTGTAAGGAACATTATCTTTTGAATACTCTGCAGGTCTGTTGTTAGCATCAGCATATACTCTGAATATTGAAAAATCCCCAGTATGGCGAGGCCACATCCAGTTGTCAGTATCTGCTCCAAATTTACCAATTGATGATGGTGGCGCACCTACTAAACGTACATCTTTAAATGTTTCTACTACAAACAATAAGTATTGATTTCCTTTAAAAAACTCACGAATATAAGCGCTTTGCCATTCTTCTTTAGCTACTTCTTTTACTAACTTTTTAATGTTTTTATTAACCAAACCTGCTTTTGCAGCTTCATCCATACCCTCAGTTACACCAGCCAAAACACCTGCTGATACATCATCAATTCTTTTAATAAATGTTACCGTTAAACCAGGGTTAGCTAATTCTTCACCCATAGATTTTGCCCAAAAACCATCTTTTAAATAATCGTGTTCTACTGAAGAATGTGATTGAATTTCACCATAACCACAGTGGTGATTGGTTAATAATAATCCTTTAGGTGAAATCATTTCAGACGTACAACCGTTTCCAAAATGCCCAATAGCGTCTTTTAAACTTGATTTATTTACTGAATAAATATCTTCAGCAGTCATTTTACTTCCTAATAGCAGCATTTCTTCTTCATTCATTCCTTCCAACAATGAAGGAATCCACATTCCACCTTGAATTTTTTTAGTATCAACTTGTGAAAATGCATTGATTGAAATAAATGCAATAAGTAGTAGTAAATATGATTTAATATGTTTCATTTGTATATAATTGATTTGTTTGAATTCTTATTTTTTTGGATGTACTAAAGTCATCTCATCAATTAAGTTTTTTGCTCCAGCATATTTATCTACTATAAATAATACGTAACGAATATCAACCATTATATTGCGACAAATATCAGCATCATAATTGTAATCACTCATTGTTCCTTCCCATACTCTGTCAAAATTTAAACCAATTAAATTTCCTTGTGCATCAATTGCAGGACTTCCTGAATTTCCACCTGTTGTATGGTTTGTACCAATAAAACAAACAGGCATTTTACCATTATCAGCGTACGGACCATAATCTTTTGTGTTGTATAAGTTGATTAATTTTTGTGGAACATCAAATTCATAATCTCCAGGAACATATTTCTCCATTACACCTTTTAAATAAGTGGTATTTCCATAACGCATTCCATCTCTTGGAGCATAACCTTTTACTTGTCCGTAAGTTACACGAAGTGTGCTGTTTGCATCAGGAAAGAATCGTTTACTTGGAAAAATTTCGATCAATGCTTTCATGTACTCTTTTTGAACACTACCAATTTTTAAATTTATTTCTTGGAATTTTGGTTCAATTTTAAAATAAAATATACTGTGTAAATCTTTTCCGAATTTATAACCAGAATCAGCATTTAGTTTTTCAATAACTTCTTTAGCCGTTCCACTTAACAATTCTTCAGCACCAGCCAAATTTGTCAATTTAGAGTTTGAATAAATCTCATTTGTTATTGCAACAATATCTACACTTTGCATTGATTCAGGCACATATTCTTTTGGTGCTTTTTCAGCGTATAAACTCACTAATTTTCCAAAAACTGGTTTATCAACTTTTGCACTGTAATTTTTGTAAAAACCTTTATATCGGTTTAATAATGATATTCTTGATTTTTCAAAAGCAGCTTCACCACCACGTAAAAATGACTGTTCTAATTGAAATGCTCTAAACGATGCATTTAACAATTCAGTGTTTCTATATGCAACCTCTATCCAATAGTCACGAGCTAACGAAACGTTTTCAATTTCTTTATATAACTGTTCAAAATCAGACAACAACGTTTTATAACCTACTAACTCTTTCTCGTGTACAATTTCAGAAAATTCAGCTTCTAACTCTCTTTTCTTTTGAATTGCATTAGACTTTTCAATTCCCTGATTTTCACCAATCCATTTTTTCCAATAATTAGCTATAGAAGCGTATTTTGATGCATATTTAATTTTAATTGCCTGATCAGCTCTCATAAAACCATCTACAATTTTTAATGCATTTTCACGCACTTCAATTTTTGCAGGGTTTAATTTATTAACAATTTGATCTAAAGCAACAGCAGGTAAATATTCATTCGTTCTTCCTGGAAAACCAAACACTAAGGTAAAGTCGTTTTCAGCAACACCATCTAATGAAATTGGTAAGTGATGTGCAGGTTTGTATGGCACATTATCTTTTGAATATTCAGCAGGTTTATTGTCTTTATTAGCATAAATTCTAAACATAGAAAAATCTCCGGTGTGACGAGGCCACATCCAGTTATCAGTATCCGAACCAAATTTTCCAATTGAAGTTGGAGGAGCTCCAACTAACCGAACATCTTTAAACTCTTCTGTTACAAACAATAAATATTGGTTACCTTTATAAAAAGCTTTTACATTAGCATCTTGCCAATCTTTCTTTTCAACTGTTTTGCGTACTTTTTGAATATTTTGGTTAATTAACTTCATTTTCATAGCTTCATCCATTTCAGCAGTAATACCTTCAAATACAGCTGTTGTTACATCATCTATTCTTTTAATAAATGTTACCGAAAAATTTTTGTTTGGTAATTCTTCTTCATAACTCATTGCCCAAAAACCATCTTTTAAATAATCGTGTTCAATACTAGAATGTGATTGAATTACACCATAACCACAATGATGATTCGTTAATAATAATCCGTTTGAAGAAATTACTTCTGATGTACACCCTCCATTAAAATGAACAATGGCATCTTTTAAACTAGATTGGTTCACTGAATAAATATCTTCGGCAGTCATTTTACTGCCAAGTAACTTCATTTCTTCTTCATTCATCCCCTTTAATAAAGAAGGAATCCACATTCCACCTTGAATTTCACGAGTATCAACAGTTTGAATTTCTATATCAACAACTTCTGTTGTATCTTGAAATGTCTTACAAGAAAAAACTATAAATAGTGTTAAAAAATAATAATATTTTATAAATTTCATTTGTTAAATTTTTAATCTTCCAAAGGTACATAAAGTCAAAATTTTTAATTGTTAAAACTTCCTAAAAAAATGTATTTTAGCCAAAATCAATTTTTATATGGATTCAACACCTTTTTTTACTCAAGACACTATTGTTTTTGGAATTTTAATGCTTTGTCTTGGTTTTGTATTTTACACTTCAAGTAGTGAAAATAAATTCTGGAAAAAGTTTTATAAAATTATCCCTGCCTTATTAATGGCATATATGATGCCAGCAGCATTCACTACATTAGGCATTATTTCTCCTGAATGGCAAACCATTGATGCTACTGATAAAATTACAGAACATCACTCACAAGTATACTATGTTGCAAGTAGATTTTTACTTCCAGCAGCATTGGTTTTAATGACTTTAAGTATTGATTTAAAAGCCGTATTTAACCTAGGACCAAAAGCTTTAATAATGTTTTTAACAGGTACTACCGGAATAATTATTGGTGGACCTGTCGCTGTTTTATTAGTTTCACTAGTTTCTCCTGAAACTGTTGGCGGTGCTGGCTTTGATGCTGTTTGGAGAGGCTTAGCAACCTTGGCTGGTAGTTGGATTGGTGGTGGAGCAAACCAAGCGGCAATGTTAGAAATTTATAATTTTAATCAAGCTAATTATGCTGGAATGGTAATTGTTGATATTGTTGTTGCTAACATATGGATGGCTATTTTATTATTTGGAATTGGAAAAAAAGATAAAATTAATAAATGGTTGAAAGCCGATACTTCGGCCATTGAAGTTTTAAAAGAAAAAGTTTCAAGCTACGGAGCAAAAATTTCAAGAAATCCATCCCTAAGCGATTTTATGGTTATTTTAGGTATTGCTTTTACAGTTGTTGGGTTTTCTCATTGGGGGGCAAATGGAATGTCTTCATTTTTAAAAGAAAATTTTGAAGCTGTAAGTGATAAATCTTCTGCTATGTCATCATTTGGATCGCAGTTCTTTTGGATGATTAGTATTGCTACTATTTTAGGAATCATACTTTCATTTACCAGATTAAAAAAATACGAAGGTGCGGGGGCAAGTAAAATTGGAAGTGTATTTATTTATATTTTGGTGGCTTCCATAGGTATGAAAATGGATTTAACTAAAATATTAGATAATCCAGGATTGCTAATTGTGGGTTTAATTTGGATGGCGACACACGTATTATTATTGGTAATTGTAGCTAAAATAATTAGAGCACCATATTTCTTTTTAGCAATTGGAAGTAAAGCAAATGTTGGTGGAGCCGCATCAGCTCCAGTTGTTGCTGCCGCATTTCATCCTTCATTAGCTACTGTTGGTGTTTTACTTGCTGTTTTTGGTTATGTAGTTGGTACTTATGGCGCTATGCTTACCGCAGAATTAATGCGTATAGTTGCACCATAAATTCTTTTTTATCTGAAATAAATATTTGATATTTACTAAATAAATCTTAACTAATGAAAAAACTACTTACATATATAATTTTTGCACTCATAGTTGTTTCTTGTGGCAAAAACAAATCAGGAAACATGACTGTTACCGGAGCTATTGATGGACTAAAAAAAGGAACTATTTATTTACAAAAAATTAAAGATACAATACTAGTTTCTGTAGATTCTGTTCAATTAAACGGCGAAAGTATGTTTACTTTAACAGATGAAGTTGAAAGTCCTGAAATGTATTATGTTCAATTAAATGATTTAGATGATAAAGTAATTTCATTTTTTGGTGAAAAAGGAGTAATAACAATCAATTCTAAACTAGATAAGTTTGCAAATTCAGCTAAAATTACAGGGTCTTCAAGACATGATTTACTGAACAGTCATTTAGAAATGATTAAGAAATTTAACGGAAAACAACTTGATTTAATTAAAGAAAAATTTGAAGCACAAAGAGATAAAAATGATTCAGTGCTTTTAGCCCTTGAATTAAATGAAGAAAGATTAATACGTAGAAAAATTTATTATAGTGCAAATTTTGCAATTACTAATAAAAATAGTGAAGTTGCGCCATACGTAGCTTTAACTGAATTAAATTATGCGAATGTTAAATTGTTAGATACTGTAAATAACTCCTTAACAAAAAAAGTGAAAAAGTCGAAATACGGGGAAGCACTTTCTAAATTTATAGAAAAAATAAAAATTTCTGAAAAATAATTAATTTAAATATGTTTAAAAAGAACCCTTTTGGGTTGCTTTTTTTATTTTTATAATATTACTGTAACAAAATTAAACTTATAACTACTTATATCTTGAAATCAAATCTAAGCTGTGAATAAAGAACTTGAATATAAATTTATTTCTGAATTTCAAAAAAATCAGAATGTAATTCATAAAGTGTGTAGGATATACACCACTAATCAAGACGCTCACAATGATTTGTTTCAGGAAATTACTATTCAACTATGGAAAGCATATCCAAAATTTAGAGGGGATTCTAAATTAAGTACCTGGATGTATAGAATTGGATTAAATACGGCAATAACTTTGTATCGAAAATCGAAACGAAGTGTAAGAACTCAAGATTTTGATACTGTTTTACATAAAATTAAATCAACTGATTACGATGATACTGAAGAGCAACAATTAAAATTAATGTACAAAGCTATTCACCAACTATCAGATATTGACAAAGCCCTTATTTTCTTGTATTTAGAAGATAAAAATTACAAAGAAATATCAGAAACTATCGGTATTTCAGAAGTAAATGCTCGTGTAAAAATGAATAGAATTAAAACACGATTGAAAAAATTATTAAACCCCTAGGTATGGACGAATTAGATTTATTGAAAAAGGATTGGAAAAGACAAGAGTCATCGTACCCTACATTAAATTATGAAGATATTTACAAATTAATTCATAAAAAATCATCTTCAATTGTAAAATGGATATTCATCATATGTATTCTTGAATTTATGTTTTGGGGATTTTTAAACCTGATTATCCCTGATAGTTATTTAGAAATCTATGAACAATTTCATTTGAAAAAATTCATGTTTATAACACAAGGAATTCACTATGCTATTGTTCTATATTTTATATTCTTATTTTATAAAAATTTCAAAGCAATTTCTATAATTGACAATACTAATTTGTTAATGAAAAAAATTTTACGCACAAGAAAAACTGTGAATTACTATGTTTACTATAATATTATTTTATACGTAGTACTTTCAATAGTATTAAATATTATCATGTTTTCACAACCAGAAGTTTTACTTGAAACTTTTTTACCTGAAAACACCACTGCAGAAAATGGAAAATTTATAAGCATTTTACTTATTGTTCAAGTAATTACATTATTACTTGTATGTGGATTGTTATGGCTCTACTACCGAATTATATATGGAATTTTACTTAGTAAACTGAAAAAGAACTACAAAGAATTGGAAACTTTAGAGTTCTAACAAAAAAACCGAAGCAATGTTTCGCTTTTTTTGCGAAGAAAAATATTCAAATTCTATTATCACCATCTAAAAAATCTCCAATACCACCTAAAACACTTCCTTCTCCTCTAGTTTTGTTTCCTGTTTTTGGAGCCAAAGATAAAACTCTGCCTGCTAAACGACTAAATGGTAATGATTGAACATATACAGTTCCGGGTCCTCTTAATGTTGCAAAAAACAAACCTTCTCCACCAAAAATAGTGTTTTTTATACCTCCAACAAACTCAACATCATAATCAATATCTTTTGTAAAACCAACTACACAGCCAGTATCAACCTTCAAAACTTCACCTGGTTGTAATATTTTTTTACTCATATTTCCTCCTGCATGTACAAACGCCAATCCATCACCTTCCAATTTTTGCATAATAAATCCTTCTCCTCCAAACAATCCTCTACCCAATCGTTTTGAAAACTCTATCCCTACAGAAACACCCTTGGCTGCACATAAAAAAGCATCTTTTTGACATATAAATTTTCCTTTAAATTCACTCAAATCAACGGGAATAATTTGTCCGGGATATGGAGCAGCAAAAGAAACCTTTTTTTTGTCCATTCCAGCATTTGAAAAAACAGTCATGAATAAACTTTCACCTGTTAATAATCTTTTTCCAGCTGAGAACAGTTTACCCAAAATACCTTTACTTTGGTTAGAACCATCACCAAAAATAGTATCCATTCTAATACCATCATTCATCATCATAAAACTACCAGATTCAGCAACTACTCCTTCCATTGGATCTAGTTCTATTTCAATATATTGCATTTCTTCACCATAAATATGGTAATCTACTTCGTGAGCATTCATAGTATTTTATTTAGTTTTTAATTTTATACTCCATTCAAAACTATAAGTAGAAACCGTTTCCTTTTGCTCATTTTTACCGATTGAATTCATAACAATCGTTTGACCTTCTCCAGTTTCAATAGTTTTCTTAATGGCGTCATCAATTAAATGTCCATCTTCACAAATAAAAGTAATTCTACCTGTCGCTTTTTTTGTAAATGCCCCTTGATGATTGGTTACCAACAAAGAAATATTTTTACCACTTTCTTTTATTTTAGCAATAACTAATGCTCCTGTTGTTAATTCAGCAGCCATTGATTGAACAGCAAAATACATTGAATTAAAAGGATTTTGATTAATCCATCGGTGCTTTACCGTAACATTTGCAGAAGTTTCAGTTATTTTTTGCAACCTTACCCCACACAAATAAGCCGATGGTAGTTTAAACATTAAAAAGCTATTCATTTTTTTTACAGTTACTTTCATCTATCTCTATTTATTGATTTTTAATTAATATATGTAACATTCATTTAATCATTTCAATTTATATTTCAAATTTTAGTTTAGCAATTTTCATTCAATTAATTTTTTCGCCAATTTAAACAAAAAAAAACAACTTCTAAAAACTATTTAATTGTTAAATTTTAGTTAATTAACAGTACTATGTTTTGCATAATACTGTTTTTTATCCATATATTTGTATAGTACAATAAAAGGTTATACACTATTATGACAACACAAACTGAAAATAACAACGCATTTTTAATTCATATTTCGGCATTTGCTAGTTATTTTTTTCCTTTAGGAGGAATACTGGCTCCATTAATTTTTTGGCAAGTAGCAAAAGGTAAAAGTGCCTATATGGACACTCACGGGAAAAAAGCCGTTAATTTTAACCTTAGCTTTTTACTATATAGCTTTGTTTTAGGGCTAAGTTTTTTTTCAACAACATTGTTCCATTTCCCAAATTTATTTGGAATTTTTAGTGGAATATCAATTGTATTTATCCTTAGTATTATTCGATTTGTTTTCATAATTCAAGCTGCCATTAAGGCAAGTAGAAATGAACCTTATAATTATCCATTAACTATAGATTTTATAAAATAGCAATAAGCTTTTCAACTATTAAATTTCAACTTATGAAGATAGAAAACACAAAAGCACAAATGCGAAAAGGAGTTTTAGAGTATTGCATACTTTCCATTTTACAAAATGGGGACGCGTATACTTCTGAAATACTATCGCAGCTAAAAGACGCAAAATTATTGGTTGTTGAAGGAACCGTATATCCTCTTCTAACTAGATTGAAAAATACTGGTTTACTCAGCTATCGCTGGGAAGAATCAACATCTGGACCACCACGAAAATATTACGCTTTAACTGAAACAGGACAATTATTTTTAATAGAGTTAAATAGCACTTGGAGTGACCTTGTGGAAGCAGTAAACTTAGTAACTACCAATAAATCAACAAAAAAATGAACAAGACAATAAATATAAATTTAGGAGGCATCTTTTTTCATATAGATGAAATAGCTTATCAAAAACTGAAACGCTATTTAGATTCCATAAGACGATCATTAAGTGATGATCCCCAAGGTAGAGATGAAATTATAAATGACATTGAACTTAGAATTGGTGAATTACTTTCTGAAAGAGTGAAAGATGCACGGCAAGTTGTAAATGAAAATAACATTGACGAGGTTACCAAAATTATGGGAAAACCTGAAGATTATTTAGTTGATGAAGAAATTTTTGAAGACGAACCAGTATACAGAAAAAGAACAACAAGCAAAAAACTATTTAGAGATGGAGACGATAAATTTTTAGGTGGCGTATGTTCAGGTTTAGCTCATTATATAGGAATGGAGTCAATTTGGATGCGAATTATTTGGCTAGTCATTGCCTTTGGATTTGGAGTTGGATTCTTTATTTACCCTTTATTATGGATATTAATTCCAGTAGCTGAAACCACAACTGAAAAATTACAAATGAAGGGTGAGCCAGTAAATATTTCAAATATTGAAAAAAAAATTCGTAAAGAATTTAGCGATGTATCAGAAAATATAAAAGATGGTGTCAATAACGTTGCCGACAAGGTAAAAAAAAACGATATTCAAAATAGAGCGAAATCAGGATTTCAAGAATTGATTGATGTGTTTGCTAAAATTTTATCTGTAATTTTTAATGTGTTTGGTAAATTTATTGGAGCTATATTAATTTTAATTGCAGCTTCAACCATTATAGGGTTAATTATAGGAGCCCTTTCACTAGGAAGTATTGAAATATTAGGATTTGGAGAAGAATTTATTGAATATCCAAACTTCTTTTTTGACTCTATATTACCGCCTTGGTTATTAACTTTATTTGCTTTTTTCGCAATAGGAGTTCCTTTTATAATATTATTCCTATTAGGGTTAAAAATTCTATCAAGCAATGTGAAATCATTTAGCACAACAACAAAATTATCACTGTTAGGTATTTGGATTGTTTCTTTATTAGGTTTAGGTTTTGCAGGTATAAATTATGCAACTCAAACAGCTTATGACGGAGTTTACAATCATACTGAAGAGCTACCAATTGTACAAAACGATACTTTAAGAATTAAAATGAGTGGTGAGGAAAATTTATCAGCAAACAAAGATTTAAGAAGACGTTACAGCTATGAAACTGTTTATGATAATGATATTAAAAAATTGTACTCTAACAGAATATACCTAGATATAAAAGCTGCTGAAAACAGCACAGCTTATGTTAAAATAAGAAAAGAATCAGAAGGAAAAAATAGATTAATTGCTAATGAAGATGCCGAATCTATAGAATATCAATTCAATTTAACAGATAACAATTTAAATTTAAATGGTTATTTCTTATCTGAATTCAAAAATAAATTCAAAGAGCAACAAATAGATATAAATATTTATTTACCTGTAGGATCAATTATTTATTTAGATAAAACAACCCGTTCATTTTTATACGATGTTGATAATGTTCAAAATATTAGAGACAGAAATATGCCAAAAAACTATTATAAAATGATAGACAATGGTTTAGAATGTATTGATTGTGACCCAGATATTTTTGGAAGAGAATACAAAGAAAACAATGAGCATTTCAACTTAAAAATAGATAAAAATGGTGTTAAAATTAAAGTTAAAGATGATCATAATAATGCAGAAGTTAAAATTGATAAAAATGGAATTACCATTGATTAATTACAATTTGGTGCGTTAATTAAACAATTCATCCATTTAATTTATTAATACTATTGGGTTACAAATATATTTGAACTACAAAACAATTTAAAATGAACACATTAACTAAAATTACCGTATTTATTACATTATTAATTATAACCCTTTTTATAACAACATCATGCTTTGTTGATGGCTTAACGGGTGTAAAAGGCAATAGAAATGTAATTTCTGAAGATCGCAACATAAGTGCTAATTTTGATAGAATAAAAGTTCAACAAGGAATTAACATGTATTTAAGTCAAGGAAATTCAACTGAAATTTATGTTGAAGCAGATGAAAACATAATGGATTTGTTAATTACTGAAGTTAAAAACAACGAATTAAAAGTATATTTCGATAAAAATGTATACAAAGCAAAAGCTAGAAATGTATTTTTAACAACAAAAAATATTTCAGAAATTAGTACTTCTAGTGGAGCTTCTGTAAAAACAGAAAATACTATTCAAGCAACTAATTTAATTTTAGATTCTAGCAGTGGAAGTTCTATAAGAGCTACTGTTGAAGCTGATGAAGTAGAAAGTTCTACTTCAAGTGGAGCTGATATGGATATTTTTGGCGAAACAGAAATGTTATCAGCTAAGGCGAGTAGCGGAAGCTCTATAGATGCAGATAAATTAAAAGCAAAAGATGTTTATGCAAGAGTTAGTAGCGGAGCTAATATTGATGTTAACGTATCTGGAAAACTAACTGCAAAAGCAAGTAGCGGTGGTGATATTGATTATGAAGGCAACCCTATTGAAGTTAACAAAGACACTTCGTCAGGTGGTAGTGTTTCAGGAAACTAACCTTAAGTTATATATTAAAATAAAGTCGGTTTGCATTAGGTTGCAAACCGACTTTATTTTATTATGCATGCACAACTAATCTTTCTATTTTAACTCTTTTTAACTTTAGTTATACGTACATTTATCCGCTAATTAAAAAATTATAATAAAAGAGTATGACGAAAATAAATAAAGTTCATTCATTTCACATACCTGTTATGGGCTTATCGTTTACCTTAGACAGTCCTATTAAGGTAGCTAAATACGGAATATCATCAGTTGTATCAATTGTTGATGATGTAATTATTGAAAAGATGAATGAATATTATTCTGAAAAATTTGAATTACCTTTCAAATCAATTTCAAATAAAGTTGAGGATTTTAGAGCGAAAAGAATTACTAATTACTTGAATACAGTTGACACAATTGTAAAAACTAAATTCGAAAATCTTAAGCATAGTTTTGAAGAAAAGCACAGCGAATTTGAAAAATATATGGAAATGCTTCCAGATTTTTCTGAACTTAAACAAAACTTCACTAAAACTATAAAAAACAACAAAATTAAGAAGGAAGTTCATCATTGGATTCAAGAAAACCTAATTCCAGGTAGTATTGATGTAAACATAATGACCAAACTTGACAAAGCTAATTTTAAAGGAAAAGAAAAACTCTCAAATGAATTTAATGATGCACATGCAGCTTTAAGAGGTTTTGCTAATAGTAATTTAGAATCGTCAATTGTGTTATCTGCTGGAATGAACCCTAGATTATACAGTTATTTTGAAGAATTTGAGGACTTTTTCCCAAATAAGAATGGTTATTTAAAAAAGAAAATAATTTTAAAGGTTAGTGATTATAGATCTGCTATTATTCAAGGTAAATTTTTAGCAAAAAAAGGTCTTTGGGTTTCTGAATATAGAATTGAATCTGGTTTAAACTGTGGTGGTCATGCCTTCGCTTCAGATGGTTTTTTAATGGGACCTATTTTAGAAGAGTTTAAAGCTAACAAAACTAACTTACAAAATGATGTTTCTAAAATATTACTTGCCGCTCTAGAAAGTAAAGGAAAAATTATTCCTTCTCAAGAGTTAAATTTAAACATTACCGTTCAAGGGGGCGTTGGAAACTCAAAAGAACACGAGTTTTTATTAAACAACTACAATGTTGACTCTGTTGGTTGGGGAACACCATTTTTATTAGTTCCTGAAGCCACAACTGTTGATTCTTCAACAATGGAAGTTTTAAAAGAAGCTAAAGAAGAAGACTTATATTTAAGCAATGTTTCTCCTCTTGGAGTTCCATTTAACAGTGTTAGAGGTTCTTCAAATGAACTTATTAAAAATACGAAAATATCAGCTAATAAACCTGGAAGTCCTTGTCCTAAAAAATTCCTAGCTCTAAGTATAGACAAAAATGGAAAGCAAATATGTACAGCTTCTAAAAAATATCAAACTCAAAAAATTAATGAGTTAAATACTGAAAATAAAAATGACAGTGAATATGATATGAGGTATAAAGCCATTACCGATAAAACCTGTTTATGTGAAGGTTTGGCTAATTCTTCACTCATTAACTTTGACATTAAAAGAAAAGGTGAAGATCAAGGTGTTGCCATTTGCCCTGGTCCAAATATGGCTTATTACACTAAAGAAGTTTCATTAAAAAATATGCTTGGGCATATCTATGGGCAAACTAATATTTTGGAAGTCTCTCATAGACCTAATATGTTTATCAAGGAATTAACTATGTATGTAGATTATTTTTCAAATAAAGTATCTGAATTAAAAGGTTCTTTAAATAAAAAGAATGAGAAATACTTAACCACTTTTCAAAATAATTTGAATGAAGGAATTGCTTATTATCAACAACTATTCTCTTCAACAAAAAACTATTTTGACACTAATAATGAACTATTATTAGATGAACTTGAACGAATTAAAAATGAGCTTTTCGAAGTCAAAATTCCTGTTCTTATAACAGCATAATTAAATAAAAAAAGGTATTTCACATGAAATACCTTTTTTATTCTCCACATTGAAAATTTTCGAGTGTTTTATTCTCTAATATTTTAAGTGTACTGTCTCTTACTTCAACCATTAATCGATTAAGGCTACAAGACTCTTCATTTTTACAATCATCACATTTCTTATAGTAGTTTAAACTAACACAAGGAAGCATGGCAATAGGTCCTTCTAGAACTCTTATTATGGTAGAAATTTTAATATCGTTTGGTGATTTTAATAAAAAATAACCACCACCCTTTCCTTTTTTTGAGTCAAGAATACCATTTTTTTTCAGTATCAATAAAATACTCTCTAAAAATTTTTTAGAAATATTTTCTGATTCAGATATTTCAGATATTAATGTAGGTGTATTTGGCGCTTGTTTAGCTAAATAACTTAATGCTTTAAGTCCATATTTTGTTTTTTTCGAAAGCATCTATAAAATTACAAAAATCTTAAAAAAATATTACCTTTTTTGCAAGAAAATTTCTGCCATCATACAACGTGCACTTCCACCTCCACATGCCTCAATAATATCTAAAGAGCTGTGTAAAATTTCACAATGCTTTTCAATAGTCTTTATTTGATTTTTAGTCAAACTATTATATGCTGCCGTTGACATTACCATATATCTTTTATTATTTTCACCAACAACCTGTAACATATTTCCTGCAAAACATTTCACCTGTTCTTCAGTAATGGCTATAATCTCTTTTCCATCTTCTTTTAAATGTTTTAGGATATTTTTACGTTCCTTTTTATCATCAATACTTTCTAAACAAATAATAACCATGCTTTCAGCCAAAGCCATCATAACGTTTGTATGATATATTGGTTTACGTTTATTATTAATAGTTTGATTGGCAACAAAAATAACAGGTGTATATTCAAAATCTTCACAAAATTCAATAAGTAAATCTTCATCAGCACGTGGTGAAAGTGCACAATATGCTTTTCTATTCACTCTATCTAATAATAAACTACCTGTACCTTCTAAAAATATTTCCTCTTCTTCCGCTGAGGAATAATCAATTATATTCTCAATATAATAGTCATTTTGTTCTATAATGTCAAGAATATCTTCTCTTCGTTCTAACCTTCTATTTTCTGCAAACATTGGGTAAATACCAATAATACCATTCTCATGAAAGCTAATCCAATTATTTGGAAAAATAGAATCAGGCGTATCGGTGTCTTTAGTATCATTAATAACTATTACTTGTACTCCAATTGCTCTCAATTTTTCAACAAAAACATCAAATTCCTTCATTGCTTTTAACTGAACAGTTTCCGGATGAATATTTTCAAGAACTTTTTGATAATAATTATTTACAGCTGTTTGTTCATTCATTCTGAATGAAACTGGACGAATCATTAATATGGTATTTGTTACTTGTTTCATATTAATCTCGAATTAATGGTAAGGTTGAACAACGCAATAAGCCTTCCTGCTTTGCAATTTCAGCATACGGAATTTTCTCAACTATAAAACCTTTTTCTTGAAGCCATTTATTAAGTCTATGGAAATTTTTCTCAGAAATCACAACTTCTTCAGAAATTGAAAATATATTTGAATACATCTCATACATTTCATCTTTAGTAATATGAAAAAGGTTTTCCTTTCCAAACAAATCTACTAAATAATTATAATCTTCAATATTAGCAAATCCCTCTTTATGAATAATTGCCATGTTTTTTCCAATAGGTTGAAAACAACAATCTAAATGAAGTGCATTTTCTTTAGCATTAGTATTTGACTTCACCAAGTCAAAATCCTTTACAATTTTATTTGGAAATAGTTTTTTAATAAAATTCACACCTTTCATATTGGTTCTAGCCGTAATTAAATTAGCATAATCTTCGCCTTTATAAGTTCCAATAAAAATATGGTTATTCCATAAAATTACATCCCCACCTTCAAAATGAATATCCTCAGAAGTTTCAATTACATATTCAGGATCCATTTGATCAATAATGTATTGAATTGCTTCAATTTCTTTTTCTCTATGAGGAAGTATATTTGATTTAATTAATTTATTATCCAGTACAAAAGCAATATCTCTTGCAAATATTTGATTACAATTTTCAATAATAGAAGGCCTGTAAACTTTCACATTATACTTTTCAAATACTTTTACTAAAGCTTCCATTTCCAATATCATATCATTTTCAGTAGGATAAGTACCTGCTTCAATATGTTCAATAGATTTAGGATCATAAGCTTCTTCAATTTTTGGAATAGGTCCATTATTTAAAGCAGCACCAACAATAACAGCTCTTAGCCGTGATGTTTCATCCTGAACATTTAAGTTTATCATATTCGTGAAATTTGATGACTAAAATAAAAAAACCTCATAAATTAATATGAGGTTTTTATCATAATTTAAAATACTATTTTAACTATCTTTTGCTTTCGTCAATAAAAGATCTTTCAGACTCACCAATGTACACTTGTCTTGGTCTTCCTATTGGTTCTTTTCTCAATCTCATTTCTCTCCATTGAGCAATCCATCCTGGTACACGACCAATTGCAAACATTACAGTAAACATTGGTACAGGAATTCCTAATGCTCTATAAATAATTCCTGAATAGAAATCTACGTTAGGATATAAATTTCTAGATTTAAAATATTCATCATTTAAAGCAACTTCTGCTAAACCTTTTGCAATATCAAGTACAGGATCATCAATACCTAAATCGTTCAATACTTCATCTGCAGCAACTTTAATAATTTTTGCTCTAGGGTCGAAATTTTTATATACTCTATGTCCAAATCCCATTAAACGGAAAGGGTCATTTTTATCTTTTGCTTTCTCAATGTATTTTTGGTAATCTCCACCATCAGCTTTTATATCTTCAAGCATTTCAATAACTGCCTGGTTAGCTCCACCGTGAAGTGGCCCCCAAAGTGCAGAAATTCCGGCAGAAATAGATGCAAATAAACCAGCATTTGAAGATCCTGTAATTCTAACGGTTGAAGTAGAACAGTTCTGCTCGTGATCAGCATGTAAAATTAACAACTTATCTAATGCTTCAACAATTACCGGATTAGATTTATATACCTCATTAGGTAAATCAAACATCATTTTTAAGAAGTTCTCTACATATCCTAAAGAATTATCTCCGTACTCCAAAGGTAATCCTTCTTCTTTTCTATATGCCCAAGAAGCTAATACTGGTAATTTCGCCAATATTTTTACAATAGCACTATACATTTCTTCTTCAGAATCAACATTTACACTTTTAGGATTAAAAGCCGTTAAAGCACTTGTTAAAGCCGAAACAACTCCCATTGGATGAGCTGTTTTTGGGAAACCATCCAAAATCTTCTTAACATCTTCATCTACCAGAGATTGTTTTTGAATATCTTTGTGAAACTTTTCGTTCTGTTCCTTTGTAGGTAATTCACCAAAAATTAATAAATATGCAACTTCTAAAAAATCAGATTTTTCAGCCAATTCTTCAATAGCATAACCTCTATACCTTAAGATTCCTTTTTCACCATCTAAAAATGTTACTCCACTTTCACAAGAACTTGTATTTTTAAATCCAGGGTCAAGGGTTGTTATTCCTCCTGTTACACTTCTTAAAGTTTTGATATCAATGGCTATTTCATTTTCAGACCCTTTCACTAAAGGAAACTCATATTTTTTACCATCAACCTCTAAAATTGCAGTATTTGACATATCTAAATTGTATATAATGTTATGTTTATTATTAATTTTTAGTTGTAGCGAATTTAATCATTTTTAAGTTATATTAAAAACAATTGCACCTATGATTTTGTTTTTATTTATATATTGATGTAAATACAAAAAAGCCGAGTTAAAACTCGGCTTTTTATAAAATTTATCGACATTTTTTTATAAAACTTTAAAAGCTTTTTCTTGTGGATAGTAAGCTACGCTTCCTAACTCTTCTTCAATTCTTAATAATTGGTTGTATTTTGCCATTCTATCAGAACGAGAAGCAGAACCAGTTTTAATTTGACCACAGTTTAATGCTACTGCTAAATCAGCAATTGTATTATCTTCAGTTTCTCCAGAACGGTGAGACATTACAGAGGTATAACCTGCATTATGAGCCATATTAACAGCTGCAATAGTTTCAGTTAGAGAACCAATTTGGTTTACTTTAATTAAAATTGAGTTAGCAATACCGTTTTCGATACCTTTTGCTAAGCGCTCAACGTTAGTTACAAATAAATCATCACCAACTAATTGTACTTTATCACCAATTAATTCAGTAAGATATTTAGTTCCATCCCAGTCATTTTCATCCATACCATCTTCAATAGAGATAATTGGATATTTAGCTGCTAATTCAGCTAAATATTCAGCTTGTTCTTTTGAAGTTCTAATAACACCTTTATCTCCTTCGAATTTTGTATAATCATATTTTCCATCAACAAAAAATTCAGCAGAAGCACAGTCTAAAGCTAATTTAATTTCTTCTCCTGGCTTGTAACCTGCATTTTCAATTGCTTTTAATACAGTTTCAATTGCATCTTCAGTTCCATCAAAAGTTGGAGCAAATCCGCCTTCATCACCAACCGCAGTGCTTAAACCACGTGCGTGTATTAAAGATTTTAAGTTATGAAAAATTTCACTACCCATTTTTAAAGCTTCAGTAAAGTTTTTAGCAGCAATTGGCATAATCATAAACTCCTGAAATGCAATTGGAGCATCAGAGTGCGAACCTCCATTAATAATGTTCATCATTGGTACAGGAAGCGTATTACCACTTACACCACCAACGTAACGATACAATGGCATTTCTAATTCATTAGCTGCTGCTTTAGCTGCTGCCAATGAAACTCCTAAAATAGCGTTAGCACCTAATTTAGATTTGTTTTTAGTTCCATCCAATTCAATCATTGTTTGATCGATTAAATTTTGCTCAAAAACAGACATTCCAACTAATTCTTCAGCAATAATTTCATTTACATTTTTAACAGCTGTTAAAACACCTTTTCCCATATAGTCTTTACCACCGTCACGTAACTCTACTGCTTCATGTTCTCCTGTTGATGCTCCAGATGGAACTGCTGCTCTACCTAAAACACCGTTTTCTGTTACTACATCAACTTCTACAGTTGGATTTCCTCTTGAATCAAATATTTGACGTGCGTGAACACCTAAAATCATACTCATTTTTATATATTTTATTGGTTACTTTCTGTGTGCAATTTACGAATTAAAAGACAATTACAAATTAAAACAAATGCCTTTTATGCGATAACGTTTTCGCTTCATTCTTTCAACAAAAAAGCCACTAAATCAATACTTTAATGGCTTTACTTATTACTTTTTACTAGCTTCAATACTCTCAATAAATTGATCAAATAAATAAGAGGAATCATGTGGTCCCGGACTTGCTTCAGGATGATATTGTACCGAAAAACAGTTTTTGTTTTTCATTCTCATTCCTGCCAATGTATTATCATTTAAATGTAAGTGGGTTATTTCTAAATTATCATTCTTTTCAACATCTTCTTTGTTAACAACAAATCCATGGTTTTGTGAAGTAATTTCACCTTTTCCTGTAATTATATTTTTTACAGGGTGATTTATTCCTCTATGACCATTATGCATTTTGTAAGTAGAAATACCATTTGCCAATGCAATTACCTGATGCCCTAAACAAATACCAAATAAAGGTATATTCCTTTTAATTATTTCATTTGCTAGTTTCTGAGCTTCTTTTAATGGTTTTGGATCACCAGGTCCGTTTGATAAGAAAAACCCATCAGGATTAAAAGAATTCATTTCTTCAAAAGTTGAGTTATATGGAAAAACCTTTATATAGCATCCTCGCTTTGCTAAATTTCTTAGAATATTCTTTTTAATACCAATATCCAATGCTGAAATTTTATAAGGAGCTTTTTCCTCTCCAAAAAAGTAAGGTTCTTTCGTTGAAACTTGTGAAGCAAGTTCTAAACCTTCCATTTCAGGTATTTCGTTTAGTTTTTCTTTTAAAACGCTCAAATCTGTTTCTGTAGAAATAACAGCATTCATTGCGCCTTTATCTCTAATATATCTAACAACAGCTCTTGTATCAATATCAGAAATTGCCATTAAGCTTTCTTTTTCAAAATAATTTTCTAGTGAATCATTAGAATCTTCTCTAGAATAATTAAAACTAAAATTTTTACATACTAAACCAGCAATTTTTATAGAATCTGATTCAACTTCGTTATTATTCACTCCATAGTTTCCAATATGCGCATTGGTAGTTAACATTAATTGGCCAAAATACGACGGATCAGTGAAAACTTCCTGATATCCTGTCATACCAGTATTAAAACATATTTCACCAAATGCAGTTCCATCTCTTCCTATTGATTTCCCCTCGAAAAATGTCCCGTCGGCTAAAAGTAAAATAGCTTTTTTACGTTGATTGTATTTCATTTAGACTGTTTATTATTATGTTATTTTCTCAAAATAAAATTCATTATTTTGACAATATCTTTTTCTTTCTTATAAGATAACTTTTTTCTTTTGACAAATTTTTCCAATTCAAATTGATTTGCTTTAAACAAATTTAAAATACTTTTTTTATTAAGCTCAATTTTGCTAAAAGAATTATTTAGATTAATTATATATTTGTATACTATATATCTTCTTGATTTACCAACTTTCCCATCTAAGCGATTTAAAATACCTTCTTGGTATTCAATCTCATGTTTTTTTAGTAATTGATTATTTTTATTTTCAAATAAAACCTCATAAAAATAATTTTTACTTTTTTTAAAAAAGTGATTATTGATTTTTACAGAATCAATATAAATATTTTTAAATGAAAATATTTTATTTCGTCCTAACCTACTTTCAAATGAGTTGCTAGTGATATTAAAATTAATATTTGACAATTGATATTTGTTATTATCAACAAATATTATTGCCTTATTATCCCAAGTTTCATATAAATAAACATCGCTACCTTTATCATTTAAATCTCCAATAAATTCAACTCCCTCATGAGTAATCAATCTACTTTCTACATGTTTAATTGTAATTTTTTGAGCAATTAATGTAGAGTTAATTAAAAGAAAGCTAATTAACAATTTTATATTCATAATGTTTTAATATAAAAAAGGATAAACTAAAAATAGTTTATCCTTTAATTATTTGATATTAACAAGTTGTCATCTATTTATTCCTCGCTTTTCTCTTCTGTAGTTTCTACAGTTTCAGTAACTGCCTCGACCTTTTTAGACCTACCTCTACGAGTAGTTTTCTTTTTCTTCTTGCTGTTAGGATTGTATGTTTCATTGTAATCAACTAATTCAATCATTGCCATTGGAGCATTATCCCCTTGACGATTTCCCATTTTAATTATACGAACATATCCTCCAGGTCTGTCTGCTACTTTTACAGATACTTCTTTAAATAATTCAGTAACTGCATACTTATTTCTTAAGTAACTAAAAACAACTCTACGATTATGAGTTGTATCATCTTTTGATTTAGTAATCAAAGGTTCTACAAACTGACGTAAAGCTTTTGCTTTAGCAATAGTAGTATTGATACGTTTGTGCTCTATTAAAGAACACGCCATATTAGCTAACATAGCTTTTCTATGTGCCGTTTGCCTTCCTAAGTGATTAAATTTCTTTCCGTGTCTCATCGCTTATCTTATCTAAATTAAAACCGAAGTTTTAAATTAATCTTTATCTAATTTATACTTACTTAAATCCATTCCGAAACTTAAACCTTTATTATGAACTAATTCATCTAATTCAGTTAAAGATTTTTTACCAAAGTTTCTAAACTTCATTAAGTCATTTTTATTGAAAGATACTAAGTCTCCTAAAGTATCTACTTCTGCAGCTTTTAAACAATTAAGTGCTCTAACAGACAAATCCATATCCACTAATTTAGTTTTTAGCAACTGACGCATATGTAATGATTCTTCATCATATGTTTCAGTTTGTGCAATCTCATCAGCTTCAAGCGTAATACGCTCGTCAGAGAATAACATAAAGTGGTGAATTAAAATTTTAGCAGCTTCAGTTAAAGCATCTTTAGGCGAAATAGAACCATCACCTACTATGTCAAAAACTAATTTTTCATAATCCGTTTTTTGTTCTACCCGGAAATTTTCAACAGCATATTTTACATTTTTGATTGGTGTAAAAATTGAATCTGTAAAAATTGTCCCTAAAGCTACTCCCGATTTTTTATTTTCTTCAGCTGGCACAAATCCTCTTCCTTTTTCAATAGTAATTTCGAAATCTAAAGAAACTGATTTCTCCATATTACAAATTACTAAATCGTGGTTTAATACTTGAAACCCTGAAATAAATTTTTGTAAATCGCCAGCAGTTAATTGCTCTTGATTAGAAATTGAAATATTAACAGTTTCTCTGTCAATATCATCAATTTGCTTTTTAAAACGTACTTGTTTTAAATTTAAAATAATTTCTGTTACATCTTCTACAACACCTTTTATTGTAGAAAATTCATGTTCAATACCTTCAACACGAAGTGATGTTATTGCAAATCCCTCAAGTGAAGATAACAACACCCTTCTTAAAGCATTACCTATTGTTAAACCAAAACCTGGTTCTAAAGGTCTAAACTCAAATCTACCTTCAAAATCAGTAGAATCAATCATTATTACTTTATCGGGCTTTTGAAAATTTAAAATTGCCATTTTTTTCTTCGTTTTAATTGTTATTTGGTTGCGCGATCTATAAGTTTGAAGATTTACCTAATAATCCTTTAGCCAAAAAACAATATGATTATTTATTATTTCGAGTATAACTCGACGATTAATTGTTCCTTAATATTTTCTGGAATCTGAAGTCTTTCTGGTACACTAACAAAATTACCTTCTTTTTTATCAGAATTCCAAGAAAGCCATTCATAAACATCACTTCTGTTTGCTAATGATTCTTCAACAGCAGCCAATGATTTTGACTTTTCTCTTACAGCAACAATATCTCCAGCTCTTAAAGAGTATGATGCAATGTTTACTATCTCTCCGTTTACAGTAATGTGACGGTGAGAAACTAATTGACGAGCAGCTCTACGGCTTGGTGCAATTCCAAATCTATATACAACGTTGTCTAATCTAGACTCACATAATTGCAATAAAATTTCACCTGTAATACCTTTACTACTTGACGCTTTTTTAAATAAGTTAGAAAATTGCTTTTCTAAAATTCCATAAGTATATTTTGCTTTTTGCTTTTCTTGTAACTGAACAGCGTACTCAGATTTTTTTCCTCTACGTCTGTTGTTACCATGTTGTCCTGGAGGATAATTTCTTTTTTCAAAAGATTTATCATCTCCAAAAATTGCTTCGCCAAATTTACGAGCAATTTTAGTTTGTGGTCCTGTATATCTTGCCATTTCTATTAGTTAATTGATAGGGATTATGAATTAAGGCTTAATCCTTCGATAATCTAAAAATTCCTATCGGTTAAAATTTAATTAATTATACTCTTCTTCTTTTTGGAGGTCTACATCCATTGTGTGGTAATGGAGTAACATCGATAATTTCAGTAACTTCAATTCCTAAATTATGAATTGATCTAATTGCTGATTCTCTCCCGTTACCAGGTCCTTTTACATACACTTTTACTTTTCTCATACCTGCTTCGTGTGCAACACGCGCACAATCTTCAGCAGCTAATTGAGCAGCATAAGGGGTATTCTTTTTTGAACCTCTGAATCCCATTTTCCCAGCTGATGACCAAGAAATTACATCACCTTTTTTATTTGTAAGTGATATAATTATATTGTTGAATGAAGCTGTGATGTGAGCTTCACCAACCGCCTCAACAATAACTTTACGTTTTTTTGAACTTGCTTTCGCCATATTTTTTAGTTTTTAGTTGTCAGTTTTTAGTTTTTAGAATCCTAAACATTTCTATCTCGAACAGATTCATCTAACTTCTAATTACTATTATCTAACGCCTATTATTATTTAGTTGCTTTTTTCTTGTTAGCTACAGTTTTACGCTTACCTTTTCTAGTTCTAGAATTGTTTTTGGTTCTTTGACCTCTTAACGGTAATCCAGTTCTGTGACGGATACCACGGTAACAACCTATATCCATTAAACGTTTAACATTTAATTGAATTTCAGAACGCAATTCACCTTCAATAGTAAATTCTCCAACTTGTTCACGTATATCGTGAATTTCTTGGTCAGTCCAATCTTGAACTTTAGTCCCTTCTTCAACTTTTGCTGCAGCTAAAATATCTTTAGCTCTACTTTTTCCAATTCCAAAAATATATGTTAATGCAATAACACCTCTTTTATTTTTAGGAATATCAATACCTGCTATTCTTGCCATAATTATCCTTGTCTTTGTTTAAATCTAGGATTCTTTTTATTGATTACATATAATCTGCCTTTTCTACGCACAATTTTGCACTCGGCACTTCTCTTTTTTACTGATGCTCTAACTTTCATCGGTTTATGCTTTAATATCTGTAAGTAATTCTTGCTTTTGTTAAATCATACGGGCTCATTTCCAACTTCACTTTATCTCCAGGTAATAATTTAATATAATGCATACGCATTTTACCTGAAATATGTGCTGTTACAATATGTCCGTTCTCCAACTCTACTCGAAACATTGCATTAGACAAAGCTTCTGTAATTGTTCCATCTTGTTGTATTGCTGGTTGTTTTGCCATTACGCTATTGATTTTCTTTTAGTTCCTTTTTTCATTAAACCATCGTAATGACGATTTAATAAGTGCGAGTTAATTTGTTGTATAGTATCGATTGCAACTCCAACCATAATTAACAACGATGTACCTCCATAAAACAATGCCCAAGATTGTGTTAATCCAAATTTAACAACAAATGCTGGTAAAACCGCAACTGCCGCTAAAAATAACGATCCTGGAAAAGTAATTAAAGATAAAACTCTATCTAACATTTCAGCAGTATCTTTACCTGGTCTAATTCCAGGGATAAATCCACCACTTCGTTTTAAATCATCAGCCATTTTGTTTGTAGGTATTGTAATTGCTGTATAAAAATAACTAAATACAATAATTAAAAATGCAAATAATACATTATACCATAAACCAAACATATTACCAAATTCAATTCCTATTGCTTTAATAGTATCATTATTTGATCCAGCTAATAATGCAGGTGCAAACATAATTGCTTGTGCAAATATAATTGGCATTACACCTGATGAATTTAACTTTAATGGTAAATAATCTCTAACACCTGTAACATTTTTAATGTTACCTGCTACTGTTTTTCTAGCATATTGTACTGCAATTCTTCGAACTCCAGTTACTAAATAAACACATATCAAAATTACTAATAACCATAAAATTATTTCTATCAACACCATAAAAGCACCACCTTGAGAAGCTTCTAACTTTGAAGCAACTTCTTGCAAAAATGACTCTGGAAAACGTGCAATAATACCAATCATAATTAATAATGAAATTCCATTACCAATTCCTTTATCAGTAATTTTTTCACCTAACCACATTGCAAATATAGTACCTGCAGTTAAAATAACCATAGAACTTACCCAAAACATTGTTCCACTTATGTAAAACGCCGAAGAAGGAATTAAGTTGTAAATATTTGCAATATAAGTTGGTCCTTGAACCATAGTAATTGCAATTGTTAACCAACGTGTAATTTGTGTGATTCTTTTTCTACCGCTTTCACCTTCTTTTTGCAATTTTTGCAAATAAGGAACAGCAATTGTCATTAATTGAACAACAATGGAAGCTGATATATAAGGCATAATACCCAATGCCACTACAGAAGCCTGTGCAAAAGCACCTCCTGTAAACATATCTAATAAACCTAAAATACCACCATCACCTGTTTGATTTTTTAATGCAGCCTGTGCAGTTGCTATATCAATTCCCGGAAGAGGAACCTGAGCAGCTAAACGGTAAATGGCCATAAATCCAAGAGTCAATAAAATCTTATTTCTAAGTTCTTCTATAGTCCAAATGTCTTTTATGGTTTGAATAAACTTTTTCATCTATAATAATTATTATAAAGTTTCTGCAGTTCCTCCAGCAGCTTCAATAGCAGCTTTCGCAGTTGCAGTATATTTATGAACTGTAATGTTTAATTTTGCTTTTAACTCGCCATTTCCTAGAATTTTCACTAGATCATTTCTACGAGCTAAACGATTTTCAATTAAAACATCTAACGTTACAGTATCAATTACTTTATTAGAATCTACTAACTCTTGAAGTTTATGCAAGTTTACACCAACATATTCTTTACGGTTAATATTTTTGAAACCAAATTTAGGAACACGTCGTTGCAAAGGCATTTGACCACCTTCGAAACCTACTTTTCTAGAATAACCAGAACGTGATTTTGCTCCTTTATGACCTCTTGTAGCAGTTCCTCCTTTACCTGACCCTTGTCCTCTACCAACACGTTTGCCTTGAGTTTTAACTGAACCTTTTGCAGGTTTTAAGCTATTTAATGTCATCTCTTTATAATGTTGTTATTTAATTTCTTCAACAGAAATTAAGTGTTTAACTTTATTTACCATTCCAAGGATTTGTGGAGTAGCCTCATGTTCAACTACTTGATCCATCTTCCGTAAACCTAGCGCCTCTAAAGTCAATTTTTGATTTTTAGGACGTCTTATTTTACTTCTTACTTGTGTAACTCTTATTTTTGCCATCGTACTCCTTGTTTTATCCTTTAAATACTTTTTGTAAAGAAATTCCTCTCTCTTTAGCAACCATACTAGCACTACGCAATTGTAATAAAGCATCAAAAGTTGCTTTTACAACGTTGTGTGGATTAGATGATCCTTGAGATTTTGACAATACATCGTGTACACCAACTGAATCAAGTACTGCACGTACCGCACCACCGGCGATAACTCCTGTACCGTGAGAAGCTGGTTTCAAAAATACTCTTGCTCCACCAAATTTACCTTTTTGTTCGTGTGGTAAAGTTTGGTTAATAATTGGAATTCTAACTAAATTTTTCTTTGCATCTTCAATTGCTTTTGCAATTGCTGAAGCTACATCTTTAGATTTACCTAATCCGTGACCTACAACGCCATTACCATCTCCAACTACAACTATAGCTGAAAAACCAAAAGCTCTACCACCTTTAGTTACTTTGGTAACTCTTTGCACTCCTACTAAATGATCTTGTAGTTCTAACCCGCTAGGTTTAACTCTTTCTACGTTACTGTATTTGTGATACATAATTTATTAAAATTTTAAACCTGCTTCTCTTGCAGCGTCTGCTAGAGCTTTCACTCTACCGTGATACAAAAATCCATTTCTATCAAATGCTACAGTTTCAATACCTGCACTTTTTGCTTTTTCAGCGATAGCTTTACCTACTGATTTTGCAATGTCAGATTTAGATCCTGTTGCTTCAATTTCTTTATCTCTTGATGAAACTGATGCTAAAGTTGCACCTGCGTTGTCATCAACTATTTGAGCATAAATTTCTTTGTTACTTCTAAAAACCGATAATCTAGGTTTTGTAGCCGTTCCAAATATAATTTTTCTAATTCTATACTTAATTCTTTGTCTTCTTTCAAGCTTTGATAATGCCATAATACTATACTTTATTATGCAGATTTACCTGCTTTTCTTCTTAATTCTTCTCCAACAAACTTAACTCCTTTTCCTTTGTATGGTTCAGGTTTACGGAAAGAACGAATCTTAGCCGCTACAGCACCTACAAGTTGTTTATCAAATGAAGATAATTTAACAATTGGATTTTTACCTTTTTCTGAAATCGTTTCTACTTTAATTTCAGGAGCAAGTTCTAATACTATGTTATGAGAGTAACCTAAAGCTAAGTCTAATACTTGCCCTTGGTTGCTAGCTCTATAACCTACACCAACAAGCTCTAATTCTTTAGTCCATCCTTTTGAAACTCCGTCAATCATATTATTAATTAAAGCGCGGTATAAACCATGTTTTGCTTTATGGTTTTTACTGTCAGAAGGACGTTCTAAAATAATTGAACCTTCTTCAACTTTAACACTAATATCATCTTTAATTTCTTGAGATAACTCTCCTAATTTACCCTTAACAGTAACTACATTATCTTTTACATCTAAAGTAATTCCTTCTGGTAAGGTGATTGGGTTATTTCCTATTCTTGACATCTTTGTTTAGTTCTTTGATTAATAAACATAACATAAAACTTCTCCACCTACATGTTCTTGACGCGCACTCTTGTTTGTCATAACACCTTTTGATGTAGAAACTATTGCTATTCCTAACCCATTTAATACACGTGGCATTTCATCAGCACCAACATACTTACGTAAACCTGGTGTACTTACACGTTGTAATTTTTTTATTACTGGAGCTTTTGTTGCTTTATCGTACTTCAAAGCTATTTTAATAGTTCCTTGAACATTAGTGTCCTCAAACTTGTAGCTTAAGATATAACCTTGATCAAATAAAATCTTAGTCATTTCTTTTTTAATTTTAGAAGCAGGAATTTCAACTACTCTATGACCTGTTGCAGCAGCATTTCTTATCCTTGTAAGGTAATCTGCTATAGGATCTGTATACATATATATATATATTTGCGGTTTTGGTTTTCAATCTTACTCTAAGCTTGAACCTGAAACCAATTTATAATTTTACCAACTTGCTTTTCTAATGCCTGGTATTAAACCTTGGTTTGCCATTTCACGAAATGTTACACGTGAAATACCAAATTGTCTCATATACCCTTTTGGTCTTCCAGTTAATTTACAACGATTGTGTAAACGTACCGGTGATGCATTTTTTGGCAGTTTTTGTAATGCTTCATAATCTCCAGCTTCTTTTAAAGCTTTTCTTTTTTCAGCATACTTTTCTACTAATTTTTGTCTTTTAACCTCGCGGGCCTTCATTGATTCTTTAGCCATTCTTATTTCTTTTTAAATGGTAAACCTAATTCACTTAATAATGATTTTGCTTCTTTATCAGTTGGAGCAGATGTTACAAATGTAATATCCATACCACTAATTTTGTTCACTTTATCAATATCAATTTCTGGGAAAATGATTTGTTCAGTAATACCTAAATTGTAGTTTCCTCTTCCGTCAAAACCATTCGCTTTAATACCGTTAAAATCTCTTACGCGCGGTAAAGATGCAGTAACAAGTCTGTCTAAAAACTCGTACATTTTATCTCCTCGTAAAGTTACTTTAACTCCAATTGGCATACCTTTACGTAATTTAAAGGTTGCAACATCTTTTTTAGAAATTGTTGAAATTGCTTGTTGACCTGAAATTTTTGTAATTTCATCAATAGCATAATCAATTAATTTCTTATCAGCTACTGCAGCACCAACACCTTTTGAAATTACAATTTTTTGTAATTTAGGTACTTGCATTACATTTTTATAGCTAAATTCTTCCATAAGAGCATTTACTATTTTGCCCTTATATTCTTCTTTAAGTCTTGGTATATAAGCCATCACTAAATTGCTTTATCTGATTTTTTAGAGAACCTAACTTTTTTGTCGTCTTCCATTCTAAAACCAACTTTAGTCACTTCTCCATTTTCAAGTAACATTAAGTTTGAAATATCTATAGAAGCTTCCTTTTTCACAATACCTCCTTGTGGATTTTGTGCGCTAGGTTTTGTATGTTTAGATATCATATTAACACCTTCAACAATTGCTCTATTCTTACTTGGAAAAATAGCAACTATTTTTCCTTCTTCACCTTTATGGTCTCCTGCCATTACTCTAACAGTATCTCCTGATTTTATCTTTAATTTCATCTCTTATAATTTATTAAAGCACTTCAGGTGCTAATGATACAATTTTCATAAATTGTTTTTCACGAAGCTCTCTTGCAACGGGCCCGAATACACGAGTTCCTTTCATTTCTTCAGAAGCTGGATCTAATAATACACAAGCATTATCATCAAAACGGATATAAGATCCATCTTTTCTTCTAATTTCTTTTTTCGTTCTAACAACTACTGCTCTAGTAACTTGACCTTTTTTAACGGTTCCATTTGGAGTGGCATCTTTAATAGATACAACTATTTTATCTCCAATTGAAGCGTAACGTTTTTTAGTTCCTCCTAAAACGCGGATAACCAAAACTTCTTTTGCTCCGGTATTATCTGCTACTCTTAATCTTGATTCTGTCTGTAACATAATTATTTAGCTCTTTCCAGGATTTCTACTAACCTCCAACGTTTGTTCTTACTCATTGGACGTGTTTCCATTATTCTTACAGTATCACCAATATTGCAATCATTCGTTTCATCGTGAGCTACATATTTCTTAGTGCTCAATACGAATTTACCGTACATAGGGTGCTTCACTTTTTTTACTTCAGCTACTACTATAGATTTCTCCATTTTGTTGCTTGAAACTACGCCTATTCTTTCTTTTCTAAGATTTCTTTTTTCCATCTTTTCTTATGAATACAATTATTGTAATTCTCTTTTAGTTAATTCTGTTGCTATTCGTGCAACAGTTCTTCTAAGTGTTCTCAATTGCATTGGAGTTTCCAATGGAGAAATCGCGTGAGCCATTTTCAGATCTGTATAACTCTTTTTTAAGCTTACAAGTTTTTCTTGTAAATCGTCATTCGACAATTCTATAATTTCTGATTGTTTCATTTTCTTAACTTAATTATTAAGCGTTATCGTAATCTCTAGCTACTACAAACTTTGTTTTAACAGGTAATTTTTGTGCTGCTAAACGCAAAGCTTCTTTTGCAATTTCCATAGGTACTCCACCTATTTCAAACATTATTCTACCAGGTTTAACTACGGCAACAAAATATTCAGGTGCACCTTTACCTTTACCCATACGAACTTCTAATGGTTTTTTAGTAATTGGTTTGTCTGGAAATATTTTAATCCATAATTGTCCTTCTCTTTTCATATAACGTGTTGCTGCAACACGAGCTGCTTCTATTTGGCGAGATGTTAGTAAGTCCTGCTGAAGGGCTTTAATTCCAAACATTCCGTTAGACAACTGATGTCCTCTACCAGAATTTCCACTCATATTCCCTTTCCCCTTCTGAACTTTTCTATATTTTACTCTCTTTGGCTGTAACATAGTACTTTCTTAATTTTAAAAAAATTACTTTCTTCTACGAGTTTGTGGTCTCTTTGAATTTCCACCTTTACCTTGCTTTTTAGATAAACCTACAAGTGGTGATAATTCACGCTTTCCATAAACCTCGCCTTTCATAATCCATACTTTTACACCAATACGGCCGTAAGTTGTATGAGATTCTACAAGTGCATAGTCAATATCTGCTCTAAAGGTAGAAAGAGGGATTCTTCCATCTTTATAGTGTTCAGATCGTGCCATTTCAGCACCATTTAAACGACCAGAAATTTGTACTTTAATACCTTCTGCATTCATACGCATTGTAGCTGCAATTGCCATTTTAATAGCTCTTCTGTATGAGATTCTATTCTCAATTTGACGAGCAATACTTGCAGCAACCAAACGTGCATCCAATTCAGGACGTTTGATTTCGAAAATATTAATTTGAACTTCTTTTCCAGTGATTTTTTTAAGCTCTTCTTTTAACTTGTCTACCTCTTGACCACCTTTCCCAATAATAATACCAGGTCTAGCAGTAGTGATAGTAACGGTTACAAGTTTAAGTGTACGCTCAATAATTACACTAGAAACACTCGCTTTAGATAATCGGGCATGTATATACCTTCTTATTTTATCGTCTTCGGCAATTTTATCTCCGTAGTTTCTTCCTCCATACCAGTTAGACTCCCATCCTCTGATAATTCCGATTCTATTTCCTATTGGATTTGTTTTTTGTCCCATTTCTACTTATGATTAATTGCTTTGATTTTTACTACCTAACACTAAAGTCACGTGATTAGAACGTTTTCTAATTCTGTGAGCGCGACCTTGCGGTGCAGGTCTTAATCTTTTTAACATACTTGCGCTGTCAACATAAATTTCTTTAACGAACAAACCAGCATCTTCAATACTTGCATCTTCGTTTTTAGCTTGCCAGTTTGCAATTGCACTTAACAATAATTTTTCTAAATTTATTGAAGCTTCTTTTGAGTTAAATTTTAAGATTTGAAGTGCTTTTTCAACTTCAACTCCTCTAACTAAATCAGCGACCAAGCGCATTTTTCTTGGTGATGTAGGACAACCTGTAAGCTTAGCGAAAGCCAACTGCTTTTTCTCCTCTTTTATCTGCTGTGCTCTTAATTTTTTACGAACTCCCATGATTACCTACTATTTTTTTCCTTTATTTTTTGCACCAGCGTGTCCTCTAAAAGAACGAGTTGGTGAAAATTCTCCTAATTTGTGACCTACCATGTTTTCAGTAACATAAACTGGTACAAACTGACGACCGTTGTGAACAGCAACCGTTTGACCTACAAAATCTGGAGTAATCATAGAGGCTCTAGACCAAGTTTTGATTACAGATTTTTTTCCTGATTCAACATTTGTTTGTACTTTCTTCTCAAGTTTATGAAAAACGTAAGGTCCTTTTTTTAATGAACGTGCCATATCTTAATTAATTTTTTCTACGTTCTATAATATATTTATTACTCGCCTTGGTCTTAGATCTTGTCTTATATCCTTTAGCAGGAATACCATTTCTAGATCTTGGATGACCTCCTGAAGATTTACCTTCACCACCACCCATTGGGTGATCAACTGGATTCATCACAACCGGTCTAACTCTTGATCTTCTTCCTAACCAACGAGTTCTACCCGCTTTTCCAGAAACTAATAATTGATGATCTGAATTAGATACTACACCTATAGTTGCACAACATGTTAACAAGATTAATCTTGTTTCACCTGAAGGCAATTTCACTGTTGCATATTTTCCATCTCTTGCCATTAATTGAGCAAATGATCCAGCACTACGCGCCATTACAGCACCTTGACCTGGATGTAACTCTATACAAGAAATTGTTGTTCCTAATGGAATTTGACTTAATAACAATGTATTTCCAACATCAGGAGTAGCTCCTTCGCCAGAAATCACTGTTTGACCAACTTTTAAACCACTTTGAGCAATAATGTATCGCTTTTCACCATCAGCATAATTTAATAATGCAATAAATGCTGTACGGTTTGGATCGTACTCAATTGATTTAACTGTTGCAGGTACTCCGTTTTTATTTCTTTTGAAATCAATAATACGGTAGTGTTTTTTATGACCACCACCAATGTAGCGCATAGTCATTTTACCTCTGTTATTTCGACCTCCAGATCTTTTTTTCGGAGCTAATAAACTTTTCTCCGGCTTATCAGTAGTAATGGTGTCGAACCCATTTACTACTCTAAAACGCTGACCTGGTGTTACTGGTTTTAATTTTCTAACTGACATTTTTTTTAGATATTGCTATAAAAATCAATACTTTCTCCTTCAGCTAACTGAACAATTGCCTTTTTATAAGACCCTTTCATTGCTTGTACAATTCCACTTTTCGTGTATTTTGTATTGCGTTGAACTGGGTAGTTCATTGTTCTAACATTTTCAATTGAAACACCGTAAGCTTCTTCCACAGCGTTTTTAATTTCAACTTTGTTAGCTTTTTTATTTACAACAAATGCGTAGCGGTTGAATAACTCACTATCCTTTGTAGCTTTTTCCGTTATAATAGGTTTAATTAAAATACTCATTGTGTTACCTATTTACTTAAATTAGATTCAATTCCTTCCAATGAACCTTCTGAAAGGATCACAGTGTTTGCATTTAGCAAGTCATAAGTGCTTAACCCCGTGTTAGTTACGGTTTTAGCCCTTTTTAAATTGCGCGATGACAAATATACATTATTATTTTGTTCAGCCAACACAAACAATGTTTTTTTGTTTTCAACCCCCAACGCCTCAAGAACTTGCTTAAATTCTTTTGTTTTTGGAGCTTCAAAATTAAAGTCTTCAATTACAACAATATTATTGTCTTTTGCTTGAATACTTAACGCTGATTTACGAGCTAATCTCTTTAAATTTTTGTTTAATTTAAAAGAGTGGTCTTGAGGTCTTGGTCCAAATATTCTTCCACCACCTCTAAAAACACCAGACTTAATACTACCTGCACGTGCAGTACCAGTACCTTTTTGCTTTTTAATTTTACGAGTACTTCCAGAAATTTCAGCACGCTCTTTAGCTTTGCTAGTTCCTTGTCTCTTATTAGCCAAAAATTGCTTTACATCTAAGTAAACTGCGTGATCATTTGGCTCAATTCCATATACAGCATCAGAAAGTTCAACTTTTCTACCTGTATCTTTTCCTTTTATGTCTAAAACCGATACTTTCATTACTTCTGAATAGTTACATAAGCGTTTTTATGACCAGGAACTGCTCCCTTAATCACAAGTAGATTCTTTTCAGCTACTACTTTTAAAACTCTTAAATTTTGTACTGTTACTTTTTCTCCTCCCATTCTACCTGCCATACGCATTCCTTTGAATACTCTAGCCGGATATGATGCAGCACCAATTGATCCTGGCGCTCTTAAACGGTTATGTTGACCGTGAGTAGCTTGACCTACACCGGCAAATCCGTGACGTTTTACAACACCTTGAAATCCTTTACCTTTTGAAGTTGCTGATACATCAACAAATTCACCTTCAGTAAACAATTCAACTGTTAGTTCATCTCCTAATTTGTGATCCTCATCAAAACCTTGAAATTCAACGACTTTTCTTTTGGCAGATGTACCAGCTTTTTTAAAGTGACCATCTAAAGCTTTATTAGAGCTTTTTGCCTTTTTGTCATCGAAACCTAACTGAAGTGCAGAATAACCATCTACTTCTTCGGTTCTGACTTGGGTAACCACGCATGGACCTGCTTCGATTACTGTACAAGGAATGTTTTTCCCGTTAGCATCAAATAAGCTGGTCATTCCGATTTTTCTTCCTATTAACCCAGACATTTTTAATTATTTATTAATTATTATTCTATTTTTTATTTCAAAAAAACAGGGTCAAAATACTTCAACCCTGATGTATTTTTTCGTTTTTCCCTTGACAACTGCTTAGGACATGTCACCAAAATTTCTTTTGGCAAGTAGTTAATTAAACTTTAATTTCTACTTCTACTCCACTTGGAAGTTCTAATTTCATTAAAGCATCAATAGTTTTTGATGATGAACTATAAATGTCTAACAATCTTTTATAAGAACTCAATTGGAATTGTTCACGTGATTTTTTGTTTACGTGTGGTGAACGTAAAACTGTAAAAATCTTTTTATGAGTTGGTAATGGAATTGGTCCGTTTACAACTGCTCCAGTATTTTTAACCGTTTTTACGATTTTTTCAGCAGATTTATCTACTAAATTGTAATCGTACGATTTTAATTTTATTCTAATTTTTTGACTCATCGTTTATAATTTAGAGATTAACCTTTTGCTTTTTCTATTACTTCTTCAGCAACGTTACTAGGGCATTGCTCATAGTGTGAAAATTCCATTGAAGATGACGCTCTACCTGATGATAATGTTCTTAATGTAGTAACATAACCAAACATTTCAGATAAAGGAACATTTGCTTTAACAACTTTTGCTCCAGCTCTATCATCCATAGAGTTAACCTGACCTCTTCTTCTATTTAAATCACCTACAATATCCCCCATATTTTCTTCAGGAGTAACAACGTCAATTTTCATAATTGGCTCCATAATCACGGCTTTAGCAGCTTTAGCAGCAGCTTTATAACCCATTTTTGCAGCTAATTCGAATGATAATTGATCAGAATCCACTGCATGGAATGAACCATCGTATAAAGTCACCTTCATACTATCCATTTCAAATCCAGCTAAAGGACCATTTTTCATTGCCATTTTAAACCCTTTCTCTACTGAAGGAATAAATTCTTTAGGCACATTACCACCTTTAATATTATTTTCGAATACCAATCCAGTCTCTTCACCTTCAACAGGCTCCATAATAAATTTGATATCTGCAAATTTACCACGTCCACCTGATTGTTTCTTATAAACTTCACGGTGATCAGCTTTTGTTGTAATTGCTTCTTTGTATTCAACTTGAGGTTGACCTTCGTTAACTTCAACTTTGAATTCACGCTTTAAACGATCAACAATAATTTCTAAGTGTAATTCACCCATTCCTGAAATAATAGTTTGACCAGAAGCTTCATCAGTTTTAACAGTAAATGTTGGGTCTTCTTCAGCTAATTTACCTAAAGCCATCCCTAACTTATCAACGTCAGCTTTTGTTTTAGGCTCAACTGCAATACCAATTACAGGCTCAGGGAAATCCATTGATTCTAATACAATTGGGTGTTTTTCATCACTCAAAGTATCTCCGGTTTTAATATCTTTAAATCCAACAGCTGCTCCAATATCTCCAGCTTCAATATACTCAATAGCATTTTGCTTATTAGAATGCATTTGGTAAATACGTGAAATACGCTCTTTCTTTCCAGAACGAGTATTTAACACATAAGAACCCGCATTTAAACGTCCAGAGTATGCTCTAAAAAAGGCCAATCGACCAACAAATGGATCAGTAGCAATTTTAAAAGCTAGTGCCGCAAACGGCTCTTTTACATCTGGCTTACGAGTTTCTTCATTTTCAGTATGAGGGTTTGTTCCAACAACACCTTCTTTATCAGTTGGTGAAGGTAAATATCTACATACAGCATCAAGTAAAAACTGTACACCTTTATTTTTGAAAGCTGAACCACAAACCATAGGAATAATTGACATATCCATTACAGCAGCACGAAGAGCAGCATGCACTTCATCTTCAGTAATAGAATCTTCATCTTCCATATATTTTTCTAAAAGTGAATCATCATACGCAGCAACTTCTTCAATAAGTTTACCACGTAATTCATGCGCTTCTTCTTTTAATTCTTCAGGAATTTCAACTACATCAAAAGTAGAACCCATTGTATGGTCATGGAAAATAATTGCACGATTTTTAACTAAATCTACAATTCCTTTAAAGTTATCTTCGTCTCCAATATTAAGAACGATAGGCACAGCATTTGAACCTAACATTTCTTTAACCTGTTGACAAACAGCTAAAAAGTTTGCTCCTTGACGATCCATTTTATTTACAAAACCAATTCTAGGAACACTATAATTATCAGCTAATCTCCAGTTAGTTTCAGATTGTGGCTCAACACCATCAACTGCACTAAATAAGAATACTAATCCATCCAAAACTCTTAATGAACGATTTACCTCAACAGTAAAATCAACGTGACCAGGAGTATCAATTATATTAAAATGATAACCTCTTGCTTCGTTTGTTGGCTGTCCGTTTTCAGTTGGAAATTGCCATTCACATGTAGTTGCTGCAGAAGTAATTGTAATACCTCTTTCTTGCTCTTGTTCCATCCAGTCCATAGTTGCAGCACCATCGTGTACTTCACCTATTTTATGTGAAACTCCAGTATAATATAAAATACGCTCAGTACAAGTTGTTTTACCTGCATCAATATGAGCTGCAATACCTATATTTCTAGTATATTTTAAATCTCTTGCCATCTTTTTATCAATTAAAATCTTAGGTGAGAGAATGCTTTGTTTGCATCAGCCATTTTATGAACATCAACTCTTTTCTTAACAGCTGCACCTTCTTCTTTAGAAGCAGCTAAGATTTCACCAGCTAAACGCTGAGCCATTGATTTTTCATTACGTTTTCTTGCAAATAAAATTAACCATTTAATAGCCATAGAAACTTTACGGTCTGGTCTAATTTGATTTGGAATTTGAAAAGTTGCACCACCAACACGACGGCTACGAACCTCTACATGCGGCATAACATTAGTTAAAGCATCTTTCCATAATTCTAGTGGCGTTTTTTCTTCGTCTTGATTCTTTTGCTCTACGATTTCTAAAGCATCGTAAAACACTTTGAAAGCTACAGATTTTTTACCATCCCACATTAAGTTGTTCACAAAACGTGTTACTAACTGATCGTTAAATTTTGGATCCGGTAAAAGAACTCTTTTTTTCGCTCTTCTTTTTCTCATGTCTTTACATTAAAGTTTTTAAATTACTTTTTAGGTGCTTTGGTACCATATTTTGAACGACGTTGAGTTCTTCCGTCAACACCGGCTGTGTCTAATGCACCACGCACAATGTGGTATCTAACACCTGGTAAATCTTTAACCCTTCCACCTCTAACTAATACTATCGAGTGCTCTTGTAAATTGTGCCCTTCACCTGGAATGTAAGCATTCACTTCATTTCCATTTGTTAACCTTACCCTTGCAACTTTACGCATTGCTGAGTTTGGTTTTTTAGGTGTAGTTGTGTATACACGTGTACATACACCTCTACGTTGAGGACAAGAATTTAAAGCAGCCGATTTACTCTTCTTAGTTATTTTGGTTCTTCCTTTTCGTACTAATTGCGAAATTGTTGGCATACTAAATTTTTGTTATAATTACTTTTATTTTATAAATGCTCTTTTTTAAGAGTGCGCAAATGTACAAATAAATTATTGTTATTCAAATAGCTGTAAGTTTTATTTTACTGAATTATTTTTATAGTACATTTACTTCAAATTAAAATTTTGATTTTGAGAATTGCAATTCGCTTACTTTTATATTTATTTCTATTTTTTACACCATATATATATAGCACTGCTCAGAGTACTGAAATAATAGTGAGCGCTCTTGATTCAAAAAATGACTCCATACTTAAATCAATCCTTTTTCAGCAAAAACACAGTACTAAAAAAAGTGCTTTAAACGAACTGGAAAACATTACAAAAAAGTTAGCGCTAAAAGGATATATCAACAATGAATTTAATCTTCAAAAGTATGACAGTATTGTAGTTGCTAAATTCACTTTCAATCAAAAAACTGATACTATTAGAATTTATTACGATAGTGACATATTAAAAATAGATTTATTAAAAAATATTTCAACTAATTACAACAATGCCTATTTTGAAATTTCAACGAATAATACAGAAACTGTTTTAAATAGACTTGTAAACATTTTTGAAGAAAAAGGATATTCATTTGCGTCAGTGAAATTGAATAATCTAACTTTAGAAGGCTCTCTTATATCGGCATCTTTAAAAATTAACTTAAATTCACCTCGCATAATTGATGACATTACAATAAAAGGCTATAATGAATTTCCTAAGAAAAAATTAAAAAAAATAATAGGACTCAAAAATAAAACACCTTTCAATAATTTAAAACTTATCGAAATAAGCAAACAACTGGAAAACATATCTTTTGCTAATCAAACAAAAAAACCTGCTGTTTTATTTACAAATGATTCCACCACCATATATATTTATATCAAAAAAAAATCAATCAGTAAATTTGATGGATTAATTGGTTTCTCAAATAAAGTAGATGGCAAACTAGAATTAAATGGTTACTTAAATCTACATTTATCTAATATTTTTAATTTAGGTGAACAATTTAATTTAAACTGGATTAGCAATACCACAAATAAAGTTTTACAAATTTCATACAATGCACCTTATATATTTAATAGCAACCTAAATTTTAAAGGAAATTTTAAGCTATTACGAAAAGATACTGTTTACACAAATACATTTTCAGAAATAGCAATAGGATACAACTTAAATATTAAAAATTCCATAAGTACAAATATACAATTCGAAAATTCGAAAATTACAAATACTATTAATGAATCAACTTTAAAAGACTTTAGCAGAACACTGATAGGAATTAATTTTAATCATAATTCCAATAAAATTACACACATTCCAAATTTCAATTCTTTTAACATTTCAGTGAATGCCTTAGCAGGCAAAAGAAACACCCCTAATATCAATACAAATCAGTTTAGTACAAAAATTAACATTAACTATCTTATACAATTAAGCAGAAAACATTTTATTTTTTTAAACACTTTAAACGAACTACTAGATTCTTCGAGTTACTTACAAAATGAATTATTCAGAATTGGAGGATTTAGCACCCTAAGAGGTGTTGATGAAGACAGTATTTTAGCTTCCAAATATTCTGTTAATAATATAGAATATCATTACATAGTCAATTCAAGTTCATATATATATTCAATAACTGACCTTGGATTAACCCAAAACACTAATCACAACAATACCTTTTTAGCAATAGGAATTGGCTATAGTTATAAAAAAAACAATAGTATTTTCAATATTGGGTATGCTTTAGGGAAAGATAAAAATTCAACATTTAATTTAAACAACTCAAAAATTCATTTGAAACTCACCTACCTTCTTTAAAATAATTATTTGACGCAACCTTTAAATTAAATTAGCATCTAATTAGCATAAGCCTAATTAATGAATGCTTTTTAAATCAAAAATTTGTATTTTTTTAACATTTTTAAATAAGTTATCTCTTAAAATGTTTGGTTTATTAACATATTATTATGATTTTTGGGGCGATTAATTCAAATAATTATAAAATGAAAACAAAGTTTAATGGTTTTCTAACGCTATTATTAGCGTTAGCTGTGCAAATTACATTTGCACAAGAAAAAACTGTTACCGGTAAGGTTTCCGACGCAAGCGGACCTTTACCAGGTGTAACAGTAATTGTTAAAGGTACGAATACTGGTACTCAAACAGATTTTGATGGTAACTACTCACTTAAAGCATCTACTGGAGCTGTTCTTCAGTTTAGCTTTATGGGAATGAATTCAGTTGAAAAAACGGTTAGTTCTGCTAATGTCATCGATGTAGTTATGACTGAAAGTGCAGAATCACTTGAAGAAGTTGTAGTTACTGGTGTTGCCGGTGCAACTTCTAGAAAGAAATTATCTGTAACTGTAGCTTCAGTTACTGCTGAAGAAATTCAAAAGGTACCTGCTGGTTCTGCAGCTAGTGCATTACAAGGGAAAGTTGCTGGTATTTCTGTAACAAATCTTGGACGTCCTGGTCAAGGTGCTACAATTTTATTACGTGGTGCTGCAAACTTCTATGGATCTCAAGCTCCTTTAGTAATTATGGATGGAGTATTTGTAGAAGGTGGCTTAGGTGATATTAATGTTGATGACATTGCTTCTTTTGAAATTGTGAAAGGTGCATCTGCTTCTTCACTTTATGGTTCAAGAGCTGGTAATGGTGTAATAGTTATTACGTCTAAAAGAGGTAAGATAGGTAAAACACAAGTTACAGTAAGATCAGAAGTTGGTTTTTCTGAAATCAACAACTTCGTTAAAACTAATCAATCTCATGGTTATGAATTAGCTTCTGACTGGGAAAATTTTAAAGGTCAATACACAAAATTCGAAGGTGTAACTTATGGACCAGATTATCAAAGTGTATATGCTGCTTCAGGGCCTGACGCCGTTTTAGGAACAAGAATTCAATCTCCAGATGGATACTCAGATAACCCATATGGTGTTTACAATGATTTTCAAGATATGTTCTTCAAAAAAGGATTAAACACAACTCAATTTGCTTCTGTATCTAACGGTACTGAAAAATCTACTGTATATTTTTCTACTGAAAATACTGAGGCTGATGGTGTTTTAACTGAAACAGGAGGATATTCAAGAAATAGTTTAAGGTTTAATGCTGATTTCTACGTTACTGATTGGTTAAAATTCAGCGCTAGTAATTCATTCATTAAATTAAATGATAACAGCCCTGGTGGTGGAAGTGATATCTACAGAATTATTAACAGATTGAATCCTGACACAAACCTGCTTGCTGAAAACCCTGATGGACAGCCTTATTATTTTAAACCTGACCCATGGGAAAGTGAAATTGACAATCCGTTATATGATTTATATAACAGGGATGCTAAAGCTAAACAGCAAAGATTTTTAGGGGGGTATAAATTAAACCTTTCTTTTAATGAGTATTTGAATGCTGATTTAGAATATTCATTTGAAAATGACACGTATAGATATACAAATAATCAAAAATATGAAACGTATACTACTTCTGGTGACCCAATAGGTTTTGGTTATAGTAAAGGTTCTCTATATAAAAACAACTATCACCAATTATCTCAAAAAGCGCAAGCTACTTTAAATTTTGCAAATCAATTTGGTGAGTTAGATGTAAAAGCTAAACTTAGTTATTTAGCAGAAGATAGAAATTACGAACAATATAGTGCTTCTGGTCAGAACTACTTATACTCAGGCCTTCCTACATTAGATAACTTTAATAATACTGATGTTACTGCAGCTTCGCATGCTGAAAGTGAAAGAGCACAAAATATGTTCGCAATCGCAGGTTTAATTTATAAAGATCGTTATATTTTAGATGGTCTATTCAGAAGAGATGGTTCTTCCCTATTTGGTGAAAATGAAAAATGGAATAACTACTACCGTGTTTCAGCAGCATATAGAATTTCTGAAGATATCGATATCCCTGGAATTCAAGAGTTAAAGTTAAACGTTGCTAGAGGTACATCTGGTAATCGTCCTGGCTTTTCTTGGCAATATGAGCAAACTGGTATTTCAGGTGGTGTACTTTCAACAGACAGAATTAAAGGTAACCCTGATCTAAAACCTTCATTAACTACTGAGAATGAAATTGGATTGAATGCAAGCTTCTTAGATAGATTTTCTTTAGAATTTGCATATTCTAATCAAGTTTCTTCTGACCAGTTTATGATTGTTAATTTATTTGCTCCTGCAAATGCAGGTAAAAATAGACAATGGCAAAATGTTGGAGATTTAGAATCTGACACTTATGAATTTACATTAAATTCTAAAATTATTGATAAGTCTGATGTTCAATGGAACTTAGGTGTTAACTTTACTAAATCTGATTCTAAAATCACAAAACTTAACGCTCCTGAGCAATTAGTTGGACCAAGCGGTTTATTCTTATTAAGAGAAGGTACTGAGTTTGGTTCTATGTTTGGTAGAAAATTTGTTACTGACTTAGCTACTATGGGGAATCAATTACCTGCTGGAACATCTATTAGCGATTATGTTGTAAATAGTGATGGTGTTGTAGTTAGAGCAGATGCTATTGGTACAGTTGATGAAACTGCAATTATTGAAGTTGATGAAAATGGAATTGCAGTATTTGAAAAAATAGGAAATCAAAATGCAGACTTCAGAGTTGGTATTAACTCTAATTTCTCTTATAAAGGTTTTGACTTCTATATGTTATGGGATTGGAAAAAAGGTGGTGACATTTACAATGTTAATGGCCAATGGACAACAATTAGCGAACGTAACGTTATGGTAGACCAAGCCGGTAAACCTGAAAGTGAGAAAAAAGCAAGAGTATATTATGGTTCATTATATGATGTTAATCAAAACAATGCTTTTTGGGTTGAAGATGGTTCATATGTTAAATTAAAGGAAACTGCACTTTCTTATACTTTTGATCAAGAAAAATTATCTAACATCGCCGATGGCTTCTTTAAAGAATTTAAATTAAGTCTTATTGGTAGAAACTTATTGACATATTCAGATTACAAAGGTTGGGATCCTGAAATTGCTAATTATGATAGCAGTACTCAACAGTATTTTAGTGTAGATTATGGTGTTTATCCGAATCAAACGTCATACTCTCTTTCTGTACAACTTAAATTTTAATTAAACATACTTAAACATGAAATATTTATATAAACTATTTTCTACTTTGACTTTACTACTTATTGTAGTATCATGTCAAGACTTTTCTACAGATTTATACGTAGAAAATTTAGAAAATCCAAATGATAAAATTTTGACATCAGACCCTGTTGCCTTAACTGCAACAGCTAGTACTATTGTTCAAAACTGGTTTATGTCAGTTCATTCTTATAATGGACCAGGAGCTGCAATGGCAGTTATGGCTGATGTTTCTTCTTGTTCTTGGGGTAACTTTGGGATGAGAGATCTTTCAAGCGAGCCTAGAGCTGCTTTTAACAACACAAGTTCTTATAGTTACGCTTATATTACCGAGAGTTACTTTAATGCATTGTATTCTGTTTTATCAGATTCAAATACATTAGCTTTAGCAATTGCAAATGAAACTGAATTTGAAAATCCTGAACAGATAGAGATGGTTGCCAAGCTTGGTCAAGCATTATCAATTGGTTACTTATCTTTAGTTTTTGACCAAATTTGGTTATCTGATGAAACAGGTGTTATTGGAGAAGGTTCTTCAACTCATCAAGAGGCTATGGCTTTTGCATTGCAAAAATTAGATGAAGCAATCGCAATTGCCCAAGCCAATAATATTTCTTTACCAGCAACTTGGATTCCAGGTGGTGGTGGAGCAAACCAATCTCTTGTTGAGTTTATGAACAGTATGGGAGCTCGTATGCTTGTTGGAAATGTTCGTAATGGCACTCAAAAAGCTGCAATTGACTGGAATAAAGTAATTACTTATACTAACAATGGTCTATCTAGTGATTTTGAAATTTACATGGATGATGTAACTTGGTATGACTTAATTCCAAAAACATATTTAGTATATCCAGGATGGGCTAGAGTAGATATGAGAGTTATCAATATGATGGACCCAAATACACCTGATTATTGGGAAGACAATGTAACTTTTCAACCTGAATCGACATCTGCTGATGCAAGACTTTTAACAGATTTTGGATATTTAGGATCAAATAATTTCCGCCCTGAAAGAGGTATTTACCACTTCAGTAGCTATAGATATAGCAGATATGATCAATACATTACTGTTTGGACTATGAATGTAACTGAATTTTCAAAAGCAGAAAATGATATGTATAAAGCCGAAGCTCTTGTAAATACTGGTGATGTTGCCGGTGCTGCAGCAATAATCAATGCTGGTACTAGAACATCAAGAGGTAATTTACCTTCTGTTGCTGCTGATGCAAATGCAGTGAAAGATGCAATCCATTATGAAAGACTTGTAGAATTTTCATTTACTGGAATGGGTCTTGGTTTCTTTGAAATGAGAAAAGAAGATTTATTACAATCTGGAACATTATTACACTTCCCTGTTCCTGGTTCGGCATTGGAATCAATTCCTGCTGACAACTATACCCTTGGTGGTACGGATGGTGTTGCTGGTGAAGATTATTCAACTGGAGGTTGGAGATAGTTAAATAAATAATTAAATAATTTATAATATGAAAAATATTTTAAAAAAATATCTTTACTTAAGCTCATTATTAGCTTTAAGTATAGTAATCGGATCTTGTTCAGATGATGATAACTTTGGAAGCGATGCGTCAAAAGTTATCCCGATAGTAAAAGAATTGAATGGTGAGACTGTGGTATTTGAAGGGAATATAGTCACTTATACCGTGAAACCATATAGAGGTGGATCCGAATATATTTGGAATGCACCAGGCGCTGTATTACAACCTGTTGAAGGGAGAAAAGATCAAGTTAATGTTCTTTTTAATCAAGCTCAACCTGTTACACTTTCAGTATATGAAACGGCATTTAATGGTAAATCTTCCGATCCTATTTCTGTTGAAATCACTGTTTTTGGCACACCTTGTGATTGGACTATAGATATGCAAGATGCTTATGGTGATGGATGGAATGGAGCTTCACTTTCCTTTGCTTTTGATGGCATTGATGGAGGTGAATATACTATCGCAGATGGTGCAAGTTCCTCAGAAGTGATAGCTGTTCCTAATGGAAGTGTCGTTGATGTTACTTTTAATAGTGGGGCATGGGACGAGGAAGTTACATTCCAAATTTATGATGGTAATGGAACATTAGTATTAGATGCAGGACCTACACCTACAGTAGGCAGTGTGCTGTCAATGACTAACTCTTGCCCATAATAAATGATATAATTTAAATGAATTTATAAAAACATTTAAATTAATAATTGTAAAAAAACACGCCAAATGGCGTGTTTTTTTTATTCCTTTAATATAACAACATTTGCACCATATAAAAACAAGTAATAAAAAATTGGATTAAGGCAGTAATAGAAGCGATTAATTCTGATGAAACCATTAGTAAAGTTTTTTTACAAAAAGGTCTAGGCGGCGCTTTATTTAGCGAATTGAATGGTTTAATATCTAAACATAATATTTCCAAAAGTTTTGTTCCTGTTGAAAAGTTAAACAGACTTTCAAAAAACAACAATCATCAAGGTGTAGTTGCTGACATTTCTCCAATAGAATTTCAAGATTTAGATACTACTATTTCTGAATGTTTAGAAAAGGAAACTGCTCCCCTATTTTTAATTCTTGACGCTATTTCCGATGTTCGAAATTTTGGTGCTATTATGAGAACTGCTGAATGTACTGGTGTAAATGGTATTGTAATTCCAAAACAAGGCAGTGCTCCAGTAAATGCCGATGCCATTAAAACTTCTGCAGGTGGAACTTTTACCCTAAATTAATACTTCGTAATTTTTATATTAATATGCCTCGTCCTGAAATAGCTAAAAAGCACTCTCAAAACCAAAATTAAAAATATTACTCACTAAAACTAACTATTTTAAAAGAATTTAACCTCATTAAGTCGTATAAATTTATAACAAACTACAGATAAAAGTTTTTTGAGAAAAAATTAAAATCAACTTATAAATTAATATCTAATTTATATTATTCATAATTAATAGACACCTTTTAAATCAAAAAAATAAAGTTTTTTAACATTTTTCAATAAGTTATACCTTAAAATATTAGGAATATTAACATATTATTATGATTTTTGGGTCGAATAATTCAAAAAATTATAAAATGAAAACAAAGTTTAATGGTTTTCTAACGCTATTATTAGCGTTAGCTGTGCAAATTACATTTGCACAAGAAAAAACTGTTACCGGTAAGGTTTCCGACGCAAGCGGACCTTTACCAGGTGTAACAGTAATTGTTAAAGGTACGAATACTGGTACTCAAACAGATTTTGATGGTAACTACTCACTTAAAGCATCTACTGGAGCTGTTCTTCAGTTTAGCTTTATGGGAATGAATTCAGTAGATAAAACTATTGGAACATCGAACGTAATTAACATAACAATGTCTGAGAGTGCAGAAGCACTAGAAGAGGTTGTTGTTACCGCACTAGGTATTACTAGAGATGAAAAATCACTTGGTTATGCTGTCCAAAAAGTTGGTGGCGAAGATGTTGCCGATGTTAAGACTTTAAACATCATGGAATCTTTAAGTGGTGAAGTCAGTGGTTTGGATATCCAAAGTTACAATCAAATGGGAGGATCAGCTAATATTGTTGTTAGAGGATATTCTTCTTTAACTGGTAATAACCAGGCTTTAATTGTTGTTGATGGTACACCTATAAATAATGGAACAGGAAACAGCGGAAATCAAAGTACTGGACGTGGAGGTTTTGATTACGGTAACGCCGCAATGGACATTAACCCAGACAATGTTGCTTCTGTAAGTGTTTTGAAAGGTGCTGCTGCATCTGCACTTTATGGTTCACAAGCATCTAATGGTGTTATCCTTATTACTACCAAGACAGGAAAAGAAAGTAAGGATCTTGGAATTTCAATTAATTCAACATTTTTAGTTGGGTCAATAGATGATGATACAATGCCTGTTTACCAAAAAAAATACGGAGCCGGATATGGTCCATTTTATGGTGGACCTGATGGAAGATGGGATGTCCATCCTGACACTGGAGAATTAGCAGTATTAACTGGTGAAGACGCTTCTTACGGTCCTGCTTATGACTCAAGTTTAAATGTACATCACTGGTATAATTTAATCCCAGAATATGGAAATTATAACGGAACAGCCCCTTTTGTTGCTCCAAGCACTACAGCTCATGACTTCTTTAAAAACACAACAACATCAACAAATTCAGTTGCTTTAGGTAAAAGTTATGATAATGGAAATTTTAGGATAAATTACACAAACGTAGGAACAAGAGGTATATTACCTAATTCTGAGATTGACAGAAACACTTTTTCTTTTAACGGAACTCAAGAATTTGGAGAAAAACTTACAGCTCAAGCAAGCATTACTTATACCAAAACAGAAGGTTTAGGAAGATATGGTACTGGTTATGACAATAGAAACGTTTTTCAATCATTCAGACAATGGTGGCAAACTAATGTAGATATTTTACAACAAAAGGATGTTTATGAGCAAACTGGGAAAAACTATTCTTGGAATATGTTTGGTCCAGGTAATACTGACCCTCACTATTTTGACAACCCTTATTGGATGCGCTACAATACATACAATACTGATGAAAGAAACAGATATTTTGGAAATGTTAATTTAACATATAAGATTTCAGATGAATTTAATGTGATTGGTAGGGTAACCTATGATGCCTATGACGAAATCAGAGAAGAAAGAATTAATATCGGATCAGTTGACGTTCCAGGATATAGCTTTACTGACAGAAATGTATCATCGATTGGTTATGACATTATCGCTTCTTATCAGAAGGATATTACAGACCTATTAAATATAGATGTAATTGCAGGTTGGAGTTTAGCTATCAACAATTGGGATACAGTTTCAGCTTCAACTAACGGGGGTTTAAATTTCCCAGGAATCTACAGTTTGGACAATTCTGTTAATCCACTTACCCCTGATAACACTTATAACTTTGATGCTACAAAGAAAACTGATGCTTTCTTTGCAAGAGCAAGTGTGGGATATGACGATACTTATTTTGTGGAGGCTTCATTGAGAAGAGATCGAACATCAGCACTACCAATTACTAATAACACATACTATTACCCTTCTGTTTCAGGAAGTTTAATCTTATCAAAATTAATAGATGCTGATTGGTTAACTTTTGCAAAATTAAGAGGTAATTATGCAGAAGTTGGTAACGATTTAGGACCATATAATGTATTTAGAACCTATGGTATTAATGCTGGTTTCAACGGACAAGCATCAGCATCCAACCCAAGTACATTGAATAATGCTGATCTTAAAAAAGAATCAACGAAAGAGACAGAATTTGGTATTGAAGCAAAATTCTTACAAAACAGATTAGGTGTTGATGTTTCATTTTATAACAGAACAACTGACGATCTACTAACTCCATTAGATGTTTCTACTGCATCCGGTGTATCATCTATTTGGTTAAATGGCGGTAGTATTGAAAATAAAGGTTTTGAAGCCCTTGTTACTGCTACACCAGTACGTACTGATAATTTTTCTTGGGATGTTAAATTTAATTTTGCAAGAAACAGATCAAAGGTGCTTTCGTTAGCTGAAGGACTAGACTTTTTACAATTAGCAAGCTTACAAGGTGGTATCACAATTGGTGCTAAAGTTGGTGAGCCATATGGAGTAATTAGAGGTCGTGATTATGTATATCACGCAAATGGAGGAAAAGTTGTTTATACATCTGATGATGCCCCTTCAGGAAGTTATGTTGGTGTGTACGCCCGTACATCTGAAAGTAACCATGTACTTGGTAATATAAATCCTGACTGGACAGGTGGTGTAAAAAATACCTTTAGATATAAAGATTTTGATTTTAGTTTCTTAATTGATATTCAAAAAGGTGGAAGTTTCTTCTCATTAGATACTTATTATGGTTATGCAACAGGATTGTATGATTTTACTGCTGTTAACAACGACTTAGGAAACCCGGTTCGTGATGAAATTGCTGATGGTGGTGGTGTAATTTTAGACGGGGTAAATACAGATGGTAATACTAATGAAACAAGAGCTTATGCTGGCTGGTATGCAAACCCTTGGGGTTATGCAAGAGCCCCTAGTGCTCACCATGTTCACGATGCTTCTTTTGTAAAACTAAGAGAACTTAAATTTGGATATACGCTACCACAAAAAACTATTGACAAATTACCATTCAGTTATTTGAACTTATCGGTAATTGGTAGAAACTTATGGATTATACACAAGAATGCTCCTTATACAGATCCTGAAGCAGGTTTATCAGCAGGTAATGTTCAAGGATACCAATCTGGTGCTTATCCAAGTATTAAAGAATTGGGAGTAAACTTAAAAATTGAATTCTAAAAAACTTTTTAATGATGAAAAAAATATTTTATTTTATAATGGTTCTCTCAATCTTCATTGGATGTTCCGATGCTGATTATGAAGAACTAAACCGAGATCCAAATAATCCTACTCAAGTAAGTGCTGACCAATTATTTGTTTCAGCTACAAAAAGCTTATTTGATCAAATGGAAAGTACAAATGTTAATATTAACGTGTTTAGATTATTTTCTCAATATTGGACGGAAACTACCTATACTGACGAAGAAAATTACGATTTAAACAACCGAAGAATTCCTGATAATCACTGGAGTGAAATATACCGAGATATTCTTTTTGACATAAAAGATGCAAAATCAATTGTAGAAGCTGAAGAAGGTACGACTAGTCCAAAAATAGGTCAATTAACTGTTTTAGAAGTTTATGCATGGCAAATTTTGGTTGATACATTTGGAGATATTCCTTTTACGGAAGCATTACAGGGGAAAGAAATAAAGAGTCCTGTTTATGACAACGATACAGATGTCTACAATGCTCTAGCAACAATGATAGATAGTGCTATAAGTACATTAAACAGTGGACAAGGATTTGAATCATCAGACCTTATCTATGGTGGTGATTTATCAGCTTGGTCAAAATTTGCTAATTCCTTGAAGTTAAAATTAGGTGCTAGATTAAGTGAAGTAAACCCAACTTTAGCAGGAACAATGATGAGCGAAGCTGTTAGCGGCGGTGTATTTACCTCAAATAACGATAATGCAACATTAGCTTACGAAGGTACAACACCTAACACTAACCCTATTTGGATAGCATTGGTGCAATCAGGGAGAAATGACTTTGTAGCAGCTAACACATTAGTAGATCATATGAACTCATTAGATGATCCAAGAAGATCTGTTTACTTCAAAGAAAATTTAGGAGCTGACACATATGTGGGTGGTACATACGGTGCTTCAGCAACATTTAGTGCATACACACACGTAGGAGAAATGTTACATGACCCTACTTTTAGAGGAGTATTAATGGATTATGCTGAAGTTGAGTTTAGTCTAGCTGAAGCAGTTGAACTTGGTATTGTTTCAGGTTCTGCAGAATCGCACTACAATGCAGGTGTTACTGCTTCGTTTAATAATTGGGGTGTTTCTGATGTTGCTACTTACCTAACTAATCCTGACGTAGCATATACAACGGCTTCAGGAACCTGGAAAGAAAAAATTGGTATGCAGTACTGGTTAGCAATGTATAATCGTGGGTTTGAAGGTTGGTATGTATACCGAAAATTTGATGCTCCAACATTTAACGTTGCTGCAACTTCTGGCTTACCTGTTCCAAAACGATACACCTACCCTATTGCAGAGCAAAGTATCAATGAAGCAAATTGGTCAGCTGCTTCTTCAGCTATAGGTGGAGATGAACAACAAACGTCTGTTTTCTGGGATGTTAATTAAATAATATTTTAAATATCTTAATAAAAAGGGTTATCTTTAAAAGGGTAACCCTTTTTTTTATGAAAACTAAATCGCCTTTTCTACTTTTATCATTAGCTTTAAATTTAATTTCAGCATAACAAATCTAAGGGTAAAAACTTTTCCTATCAAATAATATAGAAATATTGGCAATTCAACTAGCTGAAAAAGTATTTAACAGTGATACGTTCATAAATATCAAAAGAAGTAATTATCTCTATAAAAATTAAAATAAATGTAATGCTTAAATTAATTTAAAAAAAAATTAACCTCATTAAGTCGTATAAATTTATAACAAACTACAGATAAAAGTTTTTTGAGAAAAGAGGAAAGAATTAAAAGTAACCTATAAATTAAATCAACATCTAATTAGCATATACCTAATAAATAACTACTTCTTAAATCAAAAATCTAAAGGTTTTTAAGATTTTTTAAGATTTTATACCTTAAAATGTTTGGTTTATTAACATATTATTATGATTTTTGATAGACATTAATTCAAAAAAATTATAAAATGAAAACAAAGTTTAATGGTTTTCTAACGCTATTATTAGCGTTAGCTGTGCAAATTACATTTGCACAAGAAAAAACTGTTACCGGTAAGGTTTCCGACGCAAGCGGACCTTTACCAGGTGTAACAGTAATTGTTAAAGGTACGAATACTGGTACTCAAACAGATTTTGATGGAAATTATTCAATCAGCGCAACTATGGGTGCAATTTTGCAGTATAGTTATGTTGGAATGAATAATGCAGAAAAAACTGTTGGGGCTTCCAGTGTTATTAATGTAATACTTTCTGAAAGTGCAGAATCACTTGAAGAAGTTGTTGTAACTGGTTTTGGTAGAAAAGTTGAAAAGAGATCGGCAACTTTTGCTGTTCAGCAAGTTGGTGGTGATGAAATGACTGCCGCACGTGAAAGTAATATTGTAAATTCACTTTCAGGTAAAATTGCAGGGGTTCAAATCACAAACAGTTCTGGTGCTGTTGGTTCATCTTCAAGAGTTGTTCTTAGAGGTGCTGCTTCCATTACAGGTAACAACCAACCATTGTATGTGGTAAATGGAGTTCCTTTAGAAAGTGGTAACTATGGTAATTCTGGATCATATGGTGGAGCAGATTTACCAAATGGTGTATCTGACATTAATGCCGATGATATTGAATCTATTTCAGTTTTAAAAGGTCCTGCTGCTGCTGCACTTTATGGTGTACGAGCTGCAAATGGGGTTATTCAAATTAAAACTAAAAAAGGACGTAAAGGAAAAGGGCTGGGTGTTACTTTTAACAGTACAATGACTATGGAAGATCCTTTATTGTTGCCAGATTTTCAAAATTCTTACGGTCAAGGTTCTAACCCATACTTTTTCGAATGGGTCGATGGTTCACATGGTGACGGTGGTGTAGATGAGAGTTGGGGTCCTCCTTTAGATGTAGGATTAGAATTTGTACAATGGAACTCACAATTAAATGGAGGTATACCACTTCCTTGGGTTTCTCAACCTAATAATATTAAAGATTTTTTCGAAACTGGACTTACACTAAATAACAACATTTCATTTACTGGAGGTTCGGATGATATTGGCTACAGATTATCAATTGGTAATATGGATCAAACAGGTATGGTTCCAAATACAGACTTTAGACGTTTTTCAATTAATGGTTCTTCTACTTATACAATGTCAGATAAATTAACGTCATCTATAGATGTTAACTATACAAAATCTAACAGTGGTAATCTTGTAACACAAGGTTATGACAATGAAAACCC
>Ga0187827_10000113_pt1 | contig 122878 bp, 115 predicted proteins | sample ETNtaG_39_FD_167969 | JGI IMG/M metagenome (GOLD analysis project Ga0187827, IMG submission 167969) | Marine microbial and viral communities from oxygen minimum zone, Eastern Pacific Ocean - ETNP2014_SV_150_PacBio MetaG (Illumina Assembly) | ecosystem: Environmental > Aquatic > Marine >... | reverse complement strand
TGAACGAACCTCTGGTGTTCGGGTTGTGTCGCCAGACGCATTGCCCGGTAGCTACGTTCGGACAGGATAACCGCTGAAAGCATCTAAGCGGGAAGCCTCCTTCGAGAAGAGATCTCCCTCAGGACTTGATCCTGCTGAAGTGCCGTTGAAGACGACGACGTTGATAGGCTGGGTGTGTAAGCACAGTGATGTGTTGAGCTAACCAGTACTAATTGCACGTGAGGCTTGACCATATAATCATGGGTTTATAACCAGGGATGGTTGGTATGCCGGAAATGCAGGAGCAATTTCCGGCGGTGGCTAAGGTCCACCACGATCTGGATTGATTATATGAAAAAAGCAGTTAATCGACTTTAACGTACAGAAACTTGTATAGCATCAAGTTAAAACATTACTTTCTTCATTCGCTTGATTGTTAAGAATAAGTTAATGAGGGACGGACCCGGAGGGTCAGTCCCCGTTAACGTCCGAATTGCCTGACGACCATAGCGAGCGTGAACCACCTGATTCCATCTCGAACTCAGTAGTGAAACCGTTCAGCGCCGATGGTAGTGTGGGGTTTCCCCATGTGAGAGTAGGTCATTGTCAGGCATCCAAAAAAAAGGCTCGCCCCTAAGGGCGGGCCTTTTTTTTGGATGCCTGACAATGACCTTAGCCTACCAGCTACGTGAGAGTAGGGCGAAGAACGGTTGGCCTACGGCCAAAATCAAGCGAAGCTTGATTAGTGATGAGCGACCCGCCAGGGATGGCATGAGTGATTCACATTACGACTGTAATCAGGCATCCAAAAAAAAGCTCGCCCCAAAAGGGGCAGGCCTTTTTTTTGATGCCTCAAATCCAGCACAGCAACTGCATTGTTTTCTGCCAAAAGCTAATTCTATACCAATAGTTCTTAATTCGCCGAATAAACGAGTTCACCCCCAACGTAGGTTTGTTCAATTTCAATATCCATGATGCTTTCAGCGTCGACGGTTAAAACATCATCTGACAGAACAATCATGTCCGCAAGCTTACCAACTTCCAACGAGCCTTTGATGTCTTCATCGAAATTGATATAGGCGCTGTTGATGGTATAACCCCTTACCGCCTCTTCGACGCTAATGGCTTCATCCGCGCCAAATACGCGCCCACTCATGCCTTTTCGGGTTACCGCTGCGTAGATGCCGACTAGCGGTCCTATAGGTAGGATATCACTGGAAATAGCGACGAAAATTCCATGGTCCATGGGCGACCGCAGGGGATTGTTGTGCTCCAGACGCCAGCCGTCCAGATTTGCCACATAGCGACCTTCCAGGGTGTAAGTGAAATTTGGCTGTTGGGTAATAAGAATATCGTGCTGCGCCATCTTATCCATGGTGGCATCGCTCGGGCGCATGGTGAAATGGTTAAGATAGTTACGATGGTTTTCTCTAGGGCTGCGATCAAGCGCATCTGCAAGTGTGTCCACCACCAGTTCAATTGCGGCGTCACCAATAGCGTGAATACCCATCTGCCAACCAGCGTCGTGGATCTCATTAATCAGCGCCACCAACTCTTCCTCCGGTATGTCGAGGAAACCACGATAGTCACCCTGATTTAAGTAAGGCTCCTTGGTATAGGCTGCGGGGCCGGTAAAACCGCCATCGGCAAATATCTTGATGGGACCAATTTTGAGGAAATCATTGCCATCGCCGACGCGGGCTTTTAATTCCTCAATAGCTTGCGGGTTTCGCCATTGAAACTGCAGGGTTGAACGGGGCAATTTTGCACCCGGTCTGGCGTATATCTCTTCGAACATGAGATAGTCCCGTGGGCGCTTGGAGGCATCGGTAATACTGGTTATCCCCTTTGCCAGCAGGGCATTTAGATTCACTTCCAGGCTGCCGATCAATTCATCGTAAGTAGAGTCGGGAACCAGGCGACCGACTATACCCTGAACCTCTCTGATGACGCCGGTTGCGACACCATTTTCATCCCGTTCAATAACGCCACCTGCAGGATCTGGTGTGTCATCGGTGATATCGGCCAGTTGCAGCGCCAGGGTGCTAACCACTGCACTATGTCCGCCAGCGCGGGTTAAAGTAATTGGATTGTTTGGTGCGGCGCTGTCAAGATCCTGTCGTAATGGCTTGCGGCCCTCCACCAGGTTGTCTTCAGACCAGCCGTAACCGGTAATCCATTCGCCGCTCCCAAGTTCGTCGGCCTTGATTCTGATCAGACGCTGAATCTCGGAGATTGAACTGACTTCACCCAGTTCTATATAGCGCAGCGGTCTGCCGCGGATATGGGTATGGGAATCGATGAAGCCCGGCATCAAGATTTTACCCTGTAAGTCTACCAGGCTGCCTGCATCGTATTTGCCCACTATTTCTGCAGCGCCAACTTCGACAATGCGCCCCTCGTTCACCACCACGGTATTGGCCAGGGTGAAGGCCTCATCAACAGTGACAACTTTGCCGTTAGTGAGGATCAGATCCACTGCAATGGGCGGGGCTTCGGCTGTTTCAGATTGGGACTGATCTTGCGCTGGTTGACAATTGGCAAGTGCCAGCATTGTCCATACGAGCAGTGTAGATGTTATTGATTTTCTCATCACAATTAGCCTGTTTCAGTGGTAGTTTCAATTGCTAAGCCGGAGCACGAATCCAAGGCGGCAATTATATTACGGAATCATGCAAAAAAGAAAAAGGGACTCGTGAGTCCCTTTTACAGTTTTTTCCGCCAGAATCCGGGCTAGTCAATCGGCTCCAGTCGCACGACTGCCGTCGTCGCGAAGTCGCCTCTTCCGGCGCCATTACCATCTGAAATGGCAATGTAAATATAACCATCCGGGCCCTGACGCACGTCACGAATCCGGCCCATGTTATAGGCGAGGGTTTCTTCCACTATCACTTCACGGTAATCGTCGCTCATGTGAAGACGTGCAACTTGCTCGCCGGCCAGACCGCCAGCAAAGATGCTGCCATACCACTCGGGGAACTTGTCGCCGGTGTAGACCATGAGACCCGAAGCGGCAATTACCGGTGTCCAGAAATAGGCTGGCCCCGTCATGCCGGCCTGACCGATGCCAACATGGATGGGACTGCCTATCGAACCATAGTTCACACCGTGACCAATTACCGGCCAGCCATAATTGTTCCCCGGTTCGACCAGATTGAGCTCATCTCCACCCTGGGGGCCGTGCTCGGTCATCCAGAGATCACCGGTTTCCGGGTGTACCGCCAGACCCTGGGGGCTACGGTGTCCATAACTCCAGATTTCCGGTAGTGCACCGCTCTGGCCAACAAACGGATTGTCGTCGGGCACACTGCCATCATCATGCAGGCGAACAATGACCCCCTGGTGATTACTCAAATCCTGCGCCGGGTGAGCAGTCAGATCCCCCCTGGCAGGAGCCTGGCGTTCACCGGCAGTCAGGAACAGGTAGCCGTCGTTATCGAAAGCCATCTTGCCGCCGTAGTGGCCGAAACCGAGCGCTTGAGCAGTGAATATTTCCACTACGTTGGTAAGTTGGTCATTTTCTAAACGCCCCCGCACAATCGCGGTGGAGGAACTGTCTCCTACAGGCTTGGCAAAACTCAGGTAAACCCAGCGGTTTTCGCGGAAATTCGGATGGGGAAGGACATCGAACATGCCTCCCTGGCCGACGTAATGTACTTCGGGCACGCCCGGTACTGCTTCCGGCAACAGTTGCCCGTCTCGAACGATTCTCAGCCGCCCGGGTTTTTCCGTAACCAGCATGTCACCGTTAGGCAGCCAGGCCATGGACCAGGGTTGTAGCAGTCCATCCGCAACCGTCACGACTCGATAATCGTGGTGGGCTGCATAGTAGATGTCGGACTGCGCGCTGGCCGCAGCCGCCGTAATAACCAGCAAACTGGTTCCAGCAAATTTTAAAAGATAACGAAGCATAGCTTTTTCCTCTCTATTTCTAATGCAGGTTCGCACATCAGGCGAATATCTGGCAAATCAATATTGGTCCATTCTCAGGATTGATTTCAATTTGTCGAGCAATCCCCAGGAAAACTCGGGAGCTTACGCTCATGGAAACAATTCTGCCAATTGCGCCTTGGCATCGTCGCTGGCGCTATGGTTAAAGCTTCCGATAATGTCTGCCAGTGCCCTGGCTCGATCTGGTGCCTGGGCGTTGGACTGTATCGCTTCCATTGCGCCCTTGCCTTCTTCATTTGCAGAGTGCTCTATGCTGGCAACGGAACTGGCCATGGCGCGAACACCCTGGGCCAGCCCACTGTTGCCGATAATCTCATTCAGCGTAGTCAGGTCGGAGTCTGACGGGCGGTGGCTCAGGCCGGCAACGATGTCAGCTATTTGCTTCAGCGCCACCCCATTGCCTTGGTTTTGTGCCATGGCAATTTGGGAAAACAGACCGATTGCGATAACAAGTATGAGATTCTTTAATATTGTTGTATTCATGATTGTCTCCTGAAAAGCAGGGTTATGTAAGTGCAGCCTGTTGAGTCTATCTCAGTATTCCGCGAATAAATAGCTGCTTGCGACAGAATTGAATTTAGTCGATTTTTTACCAGCCAGTGTGAGGCAGCACTGCATCTGTAGTTGCAAGCTATTACCCGAATTAGATAAACAGCACCCGTCTTGTTCTTACCTACAACGCGCATCAGTCATCGAAAACAGGAAATCCCTGTATCTGTCCTGGTGCAGGCTTTTTTTAATGCCTGATAGCGACTTTATCCGTTACAAAGAATTACAAATCCTCACTTGAGCAAGAGATATAACATATTGATATTATTATGTATTTTATAGACACATCGAAGTCATAGACTTGCTTGTGGACTATAGATTGCTTATCCTTTCTATTGTCCGAACCTTGGCTACTACCATACCTTTTAAATTTCTAGCCGTTGGTGTAGCATCTGTGGCCCCACGGGGCGCGGCGTGGTCGACTCGGCACATGGGTGCGCACGATTTAAAAGATACGGTATCTGGAGAGTTTAAAGATGACAGCAACAAAACGACTGATTTCGTCATTCGTCGTGAGTATCGGCACCCTAATCTGTGCCACAACAGCGTGGAGCCAGACCGGCACCGATGTCAACGCAGGAGATTGGCCGACTTACCACGGCGATTTCGGGTCTCAGCGCTATTCGCCGCTCGACCAGATTAACGCCGAAAACGTAGGCTCTCTGGAGATTGCCTGGCGTTTTTCCACAGAGGGTTTCGGGCCCACTACCGACTTCAACAACCCATCTACGCCACTTGAGGTAGATGGCGTGCTATACGCTGATATAGGCAGCACTCGCAACGTGGTAGCACTTGACGCCACCACAGGACAGGTATTGTGGCTGTGGCGACCACAGGAAGGTGCAAGATTCGACAACGCACCGCGCAAGGGCGCCGGTCGCGGACTGGCCTTCTGGCGTGAGGGCGGCGCATCGCGCATTCTGGACATCACACCTGGCTTTCAACTGATTTCTCTGGACGCCAAAACCGGCTATCCAGACCCGAATTTTGGCAACAACGGCATAGTGGATTTATTCGAAGGACTGCGTAATTCCGACGGTTTTGAGGATATCGACATCGGCTCTTCCGCGCCGCCCTTTGTTATGAACGATGTGATTGTTGTAGGACCAGCGCACCGGGTAGGCATGCGACCGCGGTCCATGTCTAATGTCAAAGGTGACGTACGCGGCTTCGATGTGCGTACCGGTGAACTGCTGTGGACCTTTCACACCATTCCTGAGCGCGGCGAAGTGGGCTTTGAAACCTGGCTGGATTCCGGTGTGGAATTTACCGGTAATGCCGGGGTCTGGGCACCCATGTCAGGTGATCCGGATCTGGGCCATGTTTATCTGCCCGTGGAGTCGGCGACTGGCGACCGCTTCGGTGCCGACCGGCCCGGCAACAACCTTTTTGCGAGCTCCATTGTCGCGCTGGATATCAAAACCGGTGAACGCCAATGGCACTACCAGTTGACCCACCACGACATCTGGGACTGGGACATACCATCCGCGCCGGTTCTCGCAGATTTGCCCAACGGCCGTAGGATCCTCATGTCAGTGACCAAACAATCCTGGGTCTATACCTTCGATAGAGCGACTGGTGAGCCAATCTGGCCTATTGAAGAGCAAGCTGTCCCTGCAGGAGATGTTCCCAGAGAGTGGTACGCTCCTACTCAACCGATCCCTACTCGTCCAGCTCCCTTCGATCGACAAGGCTTCACCGAAGATGATTTGATTGATTTTACACCGGAACTTCGCGCCCTGGCCCTGGAAGCGATAGCAGACTTTCGCTTGAGCCCCAGTGTGTATTCACCTCCATCCCTGGCGGACGCAGCAGACGGTACACGTGGTACCCTGGCATTGCCCTCCGCCACCGGTGGTGCCAATTGGGAGGGCGCTGCCCTCGATCCGGAGACCGGGATTCTCTATGTACCATCGAGAACAGCCCTGGCTGTGTTGTCTGTAGGCAAAGATCCAGAATCAGACCTCGATTACAGCCAGTCATTCGGTGTGCGCGTACCGCGAATCCAGGGTTTGGACATCGTCAAGCCACCCTACGGCCGTATTACGGCAATCGATATGAACTCTGGCGACCACCTCTGGCAGATCGCCAATGCCGATACGCCGGACCGCATCGCCAATCATCCTGCGCTGGAAGGGGTTGATCTTCCACGTACTGGCGTACCGACACGAGCCGGTGTAGTCGCAACCAAAACCCTATTGTTAGTTGGCGAAGGTGGCGGTGGCGGTGGCGCCAGCCCCATTCTGCGCGCTATCGATAAGCAAACCGGTGACATCGTTGCCGAGCTTGAATTACCTAATAATCAATCCGGGCTGCCATTTACCTACGAGCACGATGGCAAGCAATACCTGGCCATGTTCGTCAGTGGCGGTGGCAGTCCCGCCGAACTGGTGGCCTACGCCCTACCGTAACTTAAAGATCAGGAGTGACATATCATGCGAACTTTGTTTAACCGAGCGGTGCTAGCGTCGTTTTTTCTGCTCATCGGCTTGCCAGTGCAAGCCGCTACCTGGGTAATCGCACCGGGCGATTCCCGTGTTGTTTTTCAGTATAAGTATGGTAACGATCCGTATGCGGGCGCATTTACAAACATAGATGCGACCTTCGAGTTTGATCCCATGAGACCCGGCACCTGCGATTTCCAGGTCACCATTCATATTGAAGATATAGAAATTGATTCTCCCGAAGTGCTGGATTACTTGCTCGATTTTGAATTATTCGACGTGGATCAGTGGCCAACCGCAAGCTTTAAGGCAGAGAAATGCAGCCTGAATTCTCTGAATGCCTTCACGTCCGAAGGCACCCTGACAATCCGCGATCAAACCAACCCTTTAAGCTTTCCGTTCAATTTCGACATAGAGACAATTGACGGGCAGATCGGCTTTCACCTGACCAGTGAAGTAACTATCCAGCGGCTGGATTACGGCGTCGGACAGGGCTACTGGGAGAACACGGCTGAAATTCCGAACGACGTGACCATCCAGGTTGATGTCTACGCCATTCAGCAGTAAATAATCAGGTTCTGTCGCAAATAGTCTATTTGCGGCAGAACCCACAAATCCCATCTTCTAAATAGCTGTTTATCTGAAGATAGATCAAGATTTAGTGCAACGTATGCCTTATAATCGCCAACGTGTGCCTTATAATTGCCGTCGGTTTGTAATCGCTAAAAAATAGAGGCTTTAATTCCTATTCCTGGCGAACATTGGCTCTGAGCGCTATGCGCTCAAATAGCGGGGCTGGGCCACCCCCGATATCTGTCCGTTTGGATACAGTCTAACTGTCTGGATGAGACTTCCCGAATTTTGACTGATTATGGATTAATTTTATAGCTATGAATTATTTACTTAACACAAAGTCTTTCAGATTATTTTTTAACCACTACCGGTTTTCACTGCTCCTGGTCTGTTCGGTATTTCTGGTGTCATGTGACCGTTTACTGACGCCTGATTTCGAAACGGAAATAACTGAGGTCAAGGCTGGACAGTACATAATTGATCCGGATCATGCATCGCTTGTATGGAAAATAAATCATTTGGGCTTCTCTACATTCATTGGCCGTTTCAATGAAATGGATGCTTCGCTGGATTTTAATCCAGAGAATATTGAAACTTCCAGTCTGGAAGTTGTCATCAATACGGCCAGTTTGGATATCAATAATCCTGAATTTGCAGAGGAGCTTCGCGGTTCAAATTGGTTTGATTCGGAGACTTTTCCACAAGCAGTATACAGGACGACTTCGTTACTAGAGTCTAATGAAAATACATTCGTATTTGGCGGAGAACTGACATTACTGGGCACTACAGCTCCAGTGAATCTCGATGTTGTTTTTCACGGCGGTGGCCGTAATTTTCTTACCCGAAAAAATACCATAGGTTTCTCAGCAACGGCCTCTTTTATACGATCAGAATTTGGTCTGTCTCGATTCACGTCTTTTGGTGTTGGTGATGAAATTGAATTGGAAATTCATATAGAATTTCAGGAAAGTAGTTAATATTACTTAACATACGCAAAACAAAACCTCATCCAGAGAAGCAGGGTGGGGTTTTTTATTGGACACTATTCAGAGTACCATGGATTCACAGGCATCGAGAATGCCGGCAGCAAAGACCTGACCTTCAGTTTCAGATACACTGTATGTCTTCGGCAGATTTGGTGACGTATTCCAATCCGTCATCAAGCATATAGGTGCACAAGCAATGATTAAGTCTTTCGATCATATCGCTGTTCCAATGGAACGGGTTGCAGAAATGGAGCAGTTCTACACCGACCTTGGCTGCCGAGTTGTAGAGCAGAGTGGTGGCAGAATCTTCGCTGTAATCTTCGGTGATAACAAGATCAATTTTCATACACCGGAACTATGGCAGTCGGGTCAATTCACACTGCGCGGACACACTGCGGAACCCGGGTCTGGCGACATGTGTTTTGTCTGGCAAGGATCTCAGGAAGCTCTACTGTCTACTTTGCAAAAAGCCAGTGCGGAAATTGAAGAAGGCCCGGTGGCCAGAACTGGTGGCATGAACGGTGGGAGCACCCAGGGTACCAGCGTCTACACCCGTGATCCGGATAACAACTTGCTGGAGTTTATAATCTATGGATAACAGAGAGCGACTGTTATGAGGTGGAGATGAAGTGATGCCTGACACTATAGTTCGAAGTACTGAAAAGTGACAAGCTTTCCCACATTTACTGCGGAGCAGGTCGCCAGTTTCCAGGAAAAAGGCTTTCTGTTAGTCGACTTTTCTCTGGATGAGAAGCTGCTGGACGCTATCGTGGCAAAAGTGGAACCCCATTACGATCAGGAACAGTTCCGGCAACGTCGCAACGGAATCCGGATACAGGATGCCTGGAAGCAAGTGGATGAAGTCCGCCAGTTAGCGACGGATTCCCGGATTTGTGCAGCGCTTCAACAACTAATGAGCCGCAAACCCCTGCCATTTCAGACTCTGAATTTCCCCATTGGCACGACCCAATTGGCCCACTCTGACACTATACATTTCAGTTGTATTCCGAAGGGGTACATGATGGGGGTTTGGGTGGCACTGGAAGACATCGACCAGGACAATGGTCCACTGCTTTATTATTCGGGCAGTCACAAGTTAGAAGAATACTCTATGAAGAGTCTTGGTCTGGGGCCGGGCCATGCTAACTACTCCGGATACGAGCAGTGTATTCAGCAAGTAATCAGGGAGAAAGAACTAAAACGTGAGTATGGCCTGATGAAAAAAGGCATGGCGCTGATCTGGCATGCCAATTTACTGCATGGTGGAGCGCCGCAGAACGATCCCAACCGCAGTCGGCATTCACAGGTGACGCATTACTATTTCGAGGGTTGTAAGTACTACACACCGTTGAACAGCCGGTTCCTGCGCCGACAATACCGCTACCCTTTCTGGATCCCCGAGACACCGGATTATGTGCTGCCAGAAGCTCAACCCAGGTTCTCGCGCTGGTTTAAGCGTTTTCTGAAATATTTCAAATAAGCGCACAGAACTGACTATAATTGTATGATTTGTCTATTCGACTAGTGCCTGGTCCTTTAATTTTCGTTCGTAAATGTTGACACCACTTAAACATTGGCTGCTTATTATTGCTGGATCGCTCTCGTTACTTCTGGGAGTGGTTGGTGTATTTCTGCCATTATTGCCCACCGTGCCGTTGGTACTTCTGGCAGCATATTGTTTCGCTCGCTCATCAGAGCGCCTACATAACTGGTTGCTCAGTCATCGGCATTTTGGCTCGATTATTCGAAATTTTGAGTCCGATAAAGGTATTCCACGAAGGATAAAAGTACGAGCTATCACCATGGTCTGGATCGGCATGGGAATCTCGTCCTTGATAGTCGGCAGGCTGATCCTGGTTGCCCTGCTCATTATAATTGGGCTTACTGTTAGTATTTATCTTTGGCGCTTACCCGAGTATTAGGGATAGGTATTGCGAATTGGACAGATAGTACAGATTATGTCTCCATGAGGATGCTAATAACTACACTCCTGCTCCTAACGTTTTGTTCAACCGAAGCTGATCCTTATGCCTGGTTCCAGGGCGAATGGGTATCAGATCCGCGACCAACGATGGCCAATAACCCCCAGTATGATGTTCTTGATCCCGATAGCTATGCCATTGTCAGTGCAATGTATGGAAAAGTACGCTGGACTATAAGTGATAACACTATGGTGTTTTACGATCCGAGGATTGAAAATATCGACGAAACAGAATTTTCCATAGAAGCAATCGATGACAGTACTTTTACATACATTGACCAGTGGGGGGGCAACTTGAGAATTTGGCGGACTGGATCTGGTTTTTGTATGCGTACTATCACGTTACTCGGATTAGAACGCATTACTGAGTGCTTTCGACCTTTTCTGGAAGGAGTACAATAAATAATTCTCAAGTTTATTGGAGTTTTCCTGTTCCCTCAAGGTTGACCCAATTAACCCCAAGCTGTGTAATATCCCATTGAAAATACTTTTTACTACTGAGGATCCACCAATGAAAGCACTAGTTAAATATTTCGCACTTCCAGTAATGTGTTTCCTGTTTGCCTATTCGGCGTTAGCTGACGTTAGCGGCAACTGGGTGTTTGCTGTCACACTGGGCGACCTGGGAAGTGGCGATGCAACTATCAGTCTGAATCAGGAAGCTGAAGGTAAATTGACCGGCATGTATGCGGGCCAGCTTGCTAATGGCCCGATCGCTGGGACTTATGCGGGAGACAGTTTCGAATTCTCATTCAATAGTGATCTCCTTGGAGGAGATATTACCTATCGTGGCGAATTAAGGGAGGATGGTAGTGTGGCTGGCGCCGTGGTTGTTCAGGGTCAGGAAATTGGTTCTTTTACCGGAAAAACGCAGTAAAAAACCACTGAGGAATTACTCCGGGGGGAGTGAAAGCATTGATGCCAATCAATGCCAGGAATAATGAAATGTTTGTAAAAATTTTAAAGGGCCTGGGCGGGTTGGTTGTATTGCTGATGTTAGTGGCAATAGTCGGTTACGTTGCAACCGGACCGATGCAACCGGCGGCAGGTTCCAGTAGTGCCGAATGGCTGGAATCGGGTGCTTATTCAGTTGGGCAGGCAGACTACATTTTTGTCGATGCATCCCGACCTACGGATGAAAACCGCGGCGTTCCCGGTAAGCCAGATCGGACTTTTCCAACCACACTCTGGTACCCAGAAAATGCCGAAGGGCTCCACCCACTTATCATCCACAGCCACGGTATACTGTCTAATAGAGCGGAGATGCCTTATCTGGTTGAGGCGTTAGCTAGCCATGGCTATGTGGTTGCTGCAGCGAATTATCCGCTGAGCTCTGGCGCTACCGAGGGCGGCGCTACACCGAACGATGTAGGCAATCAACCTGCCGATGTGTCGTTCCTTATTGACTCCGTGCTGGCGCTTACTGGAGAAGATAAGCCGTTTGTCGGCTCAATTGATCGGGATCGTATCGGCCTGAGTGGATATTCCCTCGGCGGACTGACCACCAATCTCGCGACGTATCATGCCAGGTTGCGAGATCCTCGGGTCAGTGCGGCGGTTTCCATCGCCGGACTTTCGGTGGCGTTTACCCCTGCCTTCTTTGCTACGACAGAGGTGCCTTACCTTGCCATTTCAGGGACTGCCGATGCGCTCATCGAACATCAACGCAACGCCTCCGATATTACCTCCCGTGTCCGCAATTCCTCGCTGGTAACTATCAGCGGTGGCTCTCATTTAGGATTCGCAGGTTTGGCAGATCCCCTGTTTAGATTCATGAATAACCCGGACACCATCGGTTGTAGCGGTGTACTTGCGGTAATAGGGGATGATCCGGATGCGGTATTTGGGGCGTTGGGCACTGTGGAAGAAGGCGTGGACATGAGCAGAGACCTGCCTGGCATTTGTGACTATGGTTTCGCCGAGGCCATCCATCCCGGCAGGCAGCAGATGATTACCCAGATTGCCGTGTTGAGTTTTTTCGAATCGGTGTTTAATCAGGATAGAACCCAGCGAGGAAAGGCATTACAGCAATTGACCCAAGCGCTTGCTGCGGATTTTCCTGAAGTGTCGTTCGCCCTCTAGAGTGAGGCCTTTGTTATAAACAAAGATGGCAAACTATCGGGGAAGGACTACGATTTTTCTGCAACGAAGCGGGATCTGCCTTCTCTATAGACTTGATCGGGGATTCGTTTTATATTCCCGTAACCCCGCAACAGTGACTTGCCCAGCAAATGAATCCAGCCACAGCTTTACCACTCGCCATTACTGCTCTGTTGTTGGGCGTTACCAAGACTACCCACGCCCAAAGCATAAAGCTTGAGCGATTGCCAACTGAAACCTTAAACATCACCGCGCCCTCTGAACGGGTTACCGGTACACCGGGAAATATGACATTCAGCAACAGGGATTGCCGCTCTTATCCCGTCACGGAAAGCCGATCCCGAATCGTCAATACTGCAGTACAGGAGTGGGCGTATTTTGGCTTCGGTATCCAGGATCAGACCCTCACCACTGTTTCCGGAGAGAGTGCACCGAGAGAGAGGCGCCGGCGACCACGCATGAGCAGCGAGGAAGCCGCACGGGTAGCAGATTCAATCGCTGGATACTGGTCGGCAACGCCAGACAGCGGCTGGATTCTGCAACGGCAGAACGAGTCCTGGAATTCCCGTGGAGTTACCTCAAGATGGCGTACCCCCTGGTCAGCAGCCTTCATATCCTGGGTGATGTGTGAAAACGGATTGGGAGAGCCCGGTCACTTCGAACGGGCCATCGCTCACCACACCTATATTGATCAGGCCATTCTTGCCCGTGAGCAGGGTGATCCAAATACTGCCTTTATGGCCTACGATCCCGGTGAAATGCCAGTCGTTCCTGGAGACCTGCTGTGTCGGGGCAGTCGTCCGGCCTATCAATCGATCGCCGAGCGTCGGCGCCACATTGGTGTGGGCGCCAGAACCCATTGTGATATTGTGGTAAAAATGGATGAAGTGGCAGACCGCATTATGGTCATCGGCGGTAACGTCCGTGGCTCGGTGACAATGAAGTTGTTACCGGCTATCGCCGCAACAAACGGATTATTAAAGCCTGCGCCCTACAATAGGCGGCGGATATTTGCTCATCTGAAACTGAATGCAGATCCGATCTCGGACAATGCACTTGACCTCAGCCCGACCATCAGGGCGATGAATTGTGGCGATATACAGCCAACCACCGCCATGGTGGCGGCCAATCTTACTGTGGAGTCTTCAGACACCTGTAAAGAGTAAGGGTCGGCGGCATAGATTTTTTAATCCCCAGGCTACTCTCCCAACACAGTACCCGAATTTCACCGAAACCCGATGCCACCGTCTCGAACTCTAGGTAACTTACGTTTGATCTTGATCAAGAGACATTCTTTTGAATTTATCTATGCTGAATCAGCACCCGGCAATGATGGCCGAACCGACAGGGAGAATAAGGAGTCGTTTTGTATACAGTAGATGAAATCATGACCACCAATGTAGTGACCCTGCAGCCGGAGGAGCCGGTTTTCAAAGGGATGGCGTTAATGGCGGAAATGCACATTCGTCATCTCCCGATCGTTGACAAGGACCACCATTTATTGGGTATTTTGAGTCATCGGGATATATTGCGAGCCGATGTTTCCAGTTTGAACAGCGGCGGGCAGAAATTTCGCTCAAGTGTTGAAACCAGCCCCATAAGCACCATTATGAGCGAGAAAGTTTGTGCTGCCTCTCCCAAAGACAGCTTACGCAGCGTTGGAAGGATTTTGCTGCAGGAGAAGTTCGGCTGCGTTCCGATCATCGATGAAGGTGTCCTGGTGGGCATAATAACAGATACAGACTATGTTACTGTGGCCATAAATCTGATTGAAGAACTGGAAGATTTTGAAGATGCGGCATAGTTAAATTTGCCAGGCGAGCGGCAATTTCAGGGATTGACAGATTTCCTTCACGGATTGCTCGAACTCTGGATTCAATGGAAGAACCAGTTAGACAGCAGGCAGCCAGCTAAAAACCCCATCCAGCTACTCTGGGTGGGGTTTTTTATTGACTGTACCCCAACGGCAAAGCTTTATACCAAACCAATCGGTAATGCGGGATTTTTCAGTGACAATTACTTATTGATAACTTGCTGCTATGCCATTAACTTAACAACTTGATAGCCTGCTGCCCTCGAATCTCTGGCTAAAGTTGGCAGGTACTAACAAACACAGTACTTCCGGTACTGTTTATCGGAGTGCAAATAGGGTGACAATAATGAAAAGAATAATTTTTATAATCGTGTTGACGCTCCTTAGTATCGCCACACTAGGGATAGTAACCGCCCAACAGCGTCCCACGCTGACTCCCGAACAATTAGCTCGGGTGCAAATACACCCGGTTCCAGGCAAAGCGGGTCTTTACGTTATCCCCGGCTTCGATGGCAGCCTATCCGGAGGCAATGTGGCGGTCAGAGTTACCGGTAACGGTGTTATTCTGGTCGACAATAAATTTGCCTATAGCGCAAGCGACATCATCAGGCAAGTGTCAAGCGTAACCACCGAGCCCATCAGCTATGTGTTGAATACCCACCATCACAGTGACCATGCCGGAAGCAATGCCGACTTTATGCCGGCCGCCCAGGTGATTGGGCATGAGAATGTCCGCCGCAATATTATCCGCAATGACCTGGGCGGTGCTCCACCGATCATCTTTTCCCATAGCACGAGCGTCTTTGTCGGCGATGTCGAAGCGCAGGCCCATCATTTCGGACGCGGCCATACCAACGGCGACTCGGTCATTTACTTTCCCGACCTGCGCACGGTCCATACCGGCGATCTGTTTATCTGGGGAGATCGTCTGGACGGCAGTACAATGGCTCCCTTCATCGACTACGCCAATGGTGGTAGTGCGGCTGAGTGGTCCGCAACTCTCGACGGCTTGCTAACCCTCGATTTTGATACGGTCATTCCGGGTCATGGCCCCATCCTGACCAGGGCTGATGTCAGAACATTTCAGGACAAGTTTTCACGTTTGGTCCTGCGCATGACGAGGTTGATTGATGCGGGTGTGAGTCGGGATGATATCGCTACTCGGCTTGAACTTGACGACCTGAACTGGCCGTTTGCCCCGCGTGCGGTGCAGGCAATCTTCGATGAGTTATCCGGACAGTAAGAGGCCCGTCTCGGTTTCTTCACTCTGTACCAAATACTGTGAGAGAAATGTTGATCAAAAAAATACAGAAATAGACGATGGAAATTGTAATAAGCTATTGTAGTTTCTCGGTGTAACGACCAATTTTTATCGCTTAGTTAGAGCTATTGAATGGAACTGGACTAGAAGCGAATGAAAAATCACCCGCACTTATCAGAAAAGCTTGCACTGCTCTATGCTCTGCGTGCCAATCCTTCGATAAATTGTCATGCTGATTTGGCAAAACGCCTGGGAATTGCTCCCCAGGCGATCAGCATATGGATTCATGGTACTGCTACCCGGACCGGTGATTGTATTCCCAACGCTCAGATTGATGCGGTTGCCTATGTAGTTGCAATCGAGGCTCATTGGTTTGCACTTGACTTGGAAAGTTTTAAAAATAAATTGCATCAAAAACTTGAACGTGAGAGCCGGAGGTATTCAGCCAGGCCTGAGAAAATTTCCCTGTCTTTGCTGCCAATGACCAACGCAGAAATATTTGGTCGAGTAGAAGAGCTGAAATTACTTGATGCTGCCTGGGAGGAATCAGCAAACAATGTTATTCAGGTAGTGGCCTTCGGAGGTGTAGGTAAAAGCACACTGATAAATTGCTGGTTGTCTCGGCTAGAGAAAAAAAATTACCGGGGAGCTGAAAAAGTCTATGCCTGGTCCTTCTACTGGCAAGGAAGTTCTTCAGATGTTAAATCATCAGGAGACTTCTTCATTGAGCATGCGCTGGATTGGTTTGGTGACGAGCAGCCGACCGAGGGCACGCCCTGGGCAAAAGCAACGCGTCTTGCCAATCTGATAAGAGCTTCTAAAACCTTACTCATTTTGGATGGTCTTGAGCCATTGCAATTCCCCCCGGGTCCGAAGAAGGGACAAGTAGAAAACCCGGCTGTAGCCCTGTTGATCAGGGAGCTAGCTTCTGATAATAGCGGTTTGTGTGTTATTACTTCACGCATCGGTGTGACTGATCTGATTTCGTATCAGGACGGACGAGTTCAAACAATAGATTTAGGTTCTCTTTCGGTTGAAGCAGGCACACAAATGTTGAAGAGTGCGGGAATTTTGGGCGATTCAGCTGACTTTACTTCTGTAATTAAAGAATACTCCGGGCATCCATTGAGTTTATCATTACTGGCGGGATATTTATTAGTAGTACATCAGGGAGATATCAGTAAATTCAGGGAGGTAAAATCGCTGTTTGATGATCAAAATTTGGGCACGCATGCGAGGAATTTGATGCGAGTTTATCTGGATTGGTTCAAGAATACGCCTCAGTGTAGTTTGCTATACCTGATAGGCTTATTCGACAGAGCAGTAACGTTGCAAAATCTCCAGACGCTCTGTTCGAATGAAACTATTGATTCACTCACCAGCGAGCTTGCAAGTTTCACGAACTCTGAATGGCGCTATGCAATTTCAAATCTGAAAGATGCTAATCTTGTCTCCGTCGATCAAAGAGGTAATGACCTTATTATCGACTGCCACCCTCTGGTCAGGCATTACATCAATGATTATTTGGCCACAGAACACAAAGAATTGTGGGGCAAGGGTCATGGCTTGATATTTCGTCACTTGCAGCAGGCAGCCGTGGGCGACCCGTCGAATATGAGGGAACTGGAACCCTTGTTCCGTGCTGTAATCCAAGGATCACAGGCAGGGTTGTATGTTGAAGCTTTTTAGCTGTATTTTGAGCGAATTAAAAGAGGTTACACCATGCTGATGACAAAAGGTTCTCATCATGCAGACCAAGCCTGTATCAAGGCTTTCTTTAACAAACAGTGGACTGAGCCAGTGGATGCCCTACCCGAAGATGCCAAATTACATCTTTTGTCCAGTGCCGCTACAAATTTAATGTCACTGGGAAATATAGATGAGGCAATTGGCCCCTCTCGCAAGAGTATCGACTGGTTTGTACAACATGAAAGATGGTTGGAGGCCACAAGCGCTGCTGCACCTCTTTGGTCGATGCTAGTGGCTGCGGGCAGGCTCAATGAGGCGATTGAGCTATTGGACAAATTACAGGATTGTGTTGCCAAGACCAACAATAATGTATTAAGTGCCATGGCAATGAATTTATATGCCCACGCCTATCATTTGTCTGGTGAGGATGAAAAGGCAAGGCAATTATTCGAGCAGGTCGAGGACACGCTTAGCCAAAGGGAGCCATATTCCCCCGTATCGTTTCCAACAATTAGTTCGTATTACTGTAAGTTTTTGGTGGAGACAGGAGCCCATAAAAAGGCATTACAAAGAGCGTTACAAACCTTTGAATGGAGAAGGGAAAAGGCCTGGCAGGTTGCAATAGATACCACTTCACTGTTGGCCAGTGATCACTTGGTTCTTGGTCTGGCATATCTGAAGTTGCGTGATCCTGATAATGCCAAACTTCATCTTGATAAGCAGGTGGAGCTGTTTAAATCTGCCGATGAGTGGTTGTACCTACCCATCGGTCTTAGTTCGAGGGCGCTATTTCACATAGAAAACAACAATTACCAGGCGGCCGAAACAGACCTGGATGAGGCTCTGGAAATTCCAATTAGGACCGGCGCAAAATTTGGACAATGGGAGGCTATTGTTAATCTTGCCCTGCTTTATTTCCAGCGCGGTGATTGCGAACTAAGTAGATCATTTTTGCAGAGGGCGAAAAAATTATCTGGCATGGAACTCTATCGCCATAGGGATGATGAATTGGTGAGTCTTGAAGAAAATCTTTCACTTGCACTAGACGCAAGTGATCTTGCTGAACCAATCACTTCAGCTGTTCGAAGCGCGCCAATACAGAGCTCCGATATTTGTTGAGTCCATAGATAATGAAGGCATGAACACGGATTCTCAACATACAACAAATTTCATTTATGCCAATTGGCAAGAGTCTCTCTCCTTTCCATGCGCATAGCTGGGAGAGAAGTAAAAGTTTATTCTGCTCATGGGCCCTGGCTTTCAATAAGATCTTATTAATGTTCCTACATATAATACCCCTCGAATCGCCTGAGGTCCTCCATGCTCTATGAAGTCGAGGGTGATATCCTGCTGACCCGGGCCCAGGTAATTGCCCAGGGTGTAGCCACCTATGACCCGATGAACCGTGGTCTGTCCAAGAAACTCCACGAGCGGTATCCGGTCATGGTGACCGCATTTAACGAATGGTGCGATATGAGCAATCCCGAACTCGGTGCGCTTTGGTTGTGGGGAGACCCAGACAAGCTGCTGGTGCTCAATATGGTTACCCATGAGGGTGATATTGATGACCCGACCAGAACGGGCCGGGCATCAAAAATAGCCGTACACCGGTGCCTGCGTGCCTTGGCGAAGATGGTGGTAGACGAAAAACTCAAGTCCATCTCAATGCTGAAGCTGGGAACCGGTTTTGGCGGGCTTGACTGGTTCGAGGTGCGCGGCATGATGCACTCGCAACTGGGTGAGCTATTGATTCCAATTTTTGTCTACGTGACAGAGCTGGATGGCCAGATCGCTTCGGAACTAGGGATGTAAAACCGGCATCGCTGTTTTATTGCTGATCAGCGCCGTGGCTTCCTGGCCCTGATTGTCCCATACTCACAGATACTTCAAAGAGCAGGATGCTTAATTCGTGTAAATACCCGGAGCAAAGATATGAAAAAAATTCTAATAACAGCCGCAGCCATCGTAATTTCCTCAATAGTTCTGGCGCAGACACCAGCACCCGCAACGCCCCAGGTGGCAACCGGTATCACCGGCGGGGAAATTCAGTCCTTCATTGACCATCTGCCCCGTGACCGGGTGAGCGACCGGCCGATTCGGGTAGTGGATGTGACTGGCGACATTCGGGTAGGTGTCTTTGGCGTTTACCGTCCGATGGGGGTGACAGGTGATGTCAATGTGCATCTGGTCGATACCACCGAGATTTATTATATGCTCAAGGGAGCGGCCACACTGGTTACCGGTGGAACCCTGGTTGAGCCCTATCCCGCATCGGATAGCTGGATGCGTGCCAAGGGTATTGAAGACGGTGTAACCCAGCGCGTAATTCCTGGCGATGTGGTCATTATTCCGGGGCACACACCACACTGGTGGAGTGAGCTGGAAAGCGAAATCGAGTATCTTATTTTCCGACCCGATCCCAATAAGCGCCTGAATTTACTCTAAGTCGAGCAGGCCCGTCTGTTTAAGCCACCAATTAAAAAGGGGCTCATCCTTATGGATGAGCCCCTTTCAGCTACTGAAATTTCTGTTCAGTTACCGTTCTTCCTCAAAGCGCGAAAATTTCGCTGCATCTTCCGCATCCATATTTCTGTAGATGGAAAGATAGTCGGCACCGCCACCAAAATGCACCCTCAACCAGGCATAGGCAAATTTACCCAGAGTTAACTTGTCCGGGCCACTGTTTGTGGCAATATTATGATCACCCGTGGCGAATTCCATGTAGGCCCTGTGGGTCGACGAGGCAATCGAGTCGAAAATCGCCCGGGCATGGCCTTCCGGTGGAGCGACCGTGTCTTCGGCGCTGATTACAATGAGCGTAGGAACTTCAAGGCCACTGAAATCTCTTTCATAGGGCTGGCCCAGTTCACAACAGTAAGGCGACAGTGGAATGACGGCCTTGATGGCGCTGCCAAGTTCATCCGCGGCATAGAGACTGCCGCCGCCGCCCAGTGAATGGCCCATTATGGCTATGTTGTCCGTATCGATTTTTCCCAGTAACGGGCTGTCACTTTCCGTGTTCTCATTTTTCAAAAAATTAACCGCAGCGATCTGGGCATTCTTCCGTTCATCGAGCGAATCGGTCGGGGTGTTGGTATCTATAATCATCACCGCAATGCCAAGCGAGGCGAGCATAGGTCCCCACCAGTTATAGCCTTCCTGATTACCGCGATACCCAGGTATCAAAGCCACTGCCCCGACAGGCGGGTCAAAACTCAAAGTCAGGGGATAGAAGATTGTCGCTGCAGCAAATTCTGCTACCGCTGGCTCCGGGTCGTAGGTTCTTACTTCAAACAGCCTCTCGTCAAACACGCCGCCGATAGTTCGTGCAATATTCCGGCCTTCAGGCGAATACCGCGTGTTCTCAACATCCTGCGCGAAAGAGGCGGGAGTACTCATTGCTGCCGCAAAAATAGCCAGGGAGAAAAATGCACCCAGGCGTTTAATTATTTGAAAATTCATCTCAGCTGACCTCTACTTATTTGAATTGTTTGGCAATAAGCCACTGGCTAGTGCAAATATAACAGAGTGGTTCCAGGTTACAAATACTATCAATACACCCCATCAGTCCAGCGGTAATGGGCGATTATTACATGCCTTGGGACCAGTAAACCATCTCCAATCGCCATAGTGGCGCTTTTGGCAGCGCAACTAGGAAAATCAATCCGGTTACCGAAGGCAAGAAATTCCCAGATCAGCCTTCGAGGGGCGAAGAAATCGTTTGTTGACAATCACAAAAATTGTATCATAATACGGGTACAGTAAAACAAACAGACTGCTTGCTTAGATGAATATCACGATCAGCACCAAAGACGGTGTTCCCATTTATCGCCAGATAGTAAATCAAATCCGCTATATGGTGGCATCTGGTCTGTTACTGCCGAGCGAGGAAATCTCACCGGTACGCACCCTGGCACTCAAGCTCAATGTGACACCCAATACCGTGGTGAAAGCCTACGCCGAGCTGGAAGCTGCCGGCGTGATCTTTAAACGCCGTGGTGCCGGCACTTACATATCGGATGAACAATCGCCCCTGGCAAGCCGGGAACGGAATCGAATTATCAAGGTACGCATCGATGCTTTGCTGGCCGAAGCCCACCAATTGGATTTTTCCGCAGATGATCTCCTGACCCTGTTTAAACAGCAGCAGGCACTTCTGGATGGCGGGGCAGGTAGCGAAGAGAATAGATCGGAGGATAATAATGACTGAACTCGTGGTTGAGGTAAACGGCCTGTCGCGCCAATTTGGTCAGACACTGGCCTTGGATAGCGTCGATTTTCAGGCGGCAAGGGGGAGCGTGTATGGTCTTGTTGGTGCCAACGGTGCGGGTAAGACAACGCTGATCAAGCATCTAATGGGGTTGCTGCGTAGTCATTCAGGTTCCGTACAAGTATTTGGTCAGGATCCGGTACGAGATCCAGTCAGCGTACTAAAACGAATCGGCTATCTCTCGGAAGACCGAGACATTCCAGAATGGATGTCTATCGATGAATTAATGCGCTATACCAACGCCTTTCACAAGCATTGGGACAGCGCTTATGCGAAGGATTTACTGGATACTTTTAGCCTGGATACATCGAAACTGATCAAAGATCTCTCCCGGGGAATGCGAGCCTAGGTGGCACTGGTAGCCACCGTTGCCCACCGACCCGATCTGCTCATTCTCGATGAACCATCGAGTGGGCTGGATGCAGTAGTGCGCCAGGATATTCTGAATGCCATAGTTCGCACAATTTCTGAAGAAGGCAGAACGGTTATCTTTTCCTCCCACTTGCTGGAAGAAGTAGAACGCATGTCCGACCACGTGGTGATGATTCAACAAGGGCAAGTGGTACTTGATGGCGTACTTGAAACGCTCTGTAACTCATATCGTCACGTCAGCATTCGCTTCGCAGATCAATTCGATTCCGCGCCGGTCCTGAGAGATGTTCTGTACATTAATGGAAACGGCAGGTCCTGGAGCGCGATTCACCACATCTCAGAAGAACAATTCAATACGGCAGTTAAGCAGCTGGATGGTGAAGTGGTGGAATCGCGCAATGCCACGCTTGAAGAAATTTTTATCGCCCGAGTTGGCCGTTCAATCGATAAGCAAGAGGCCGCCTGAATATGAACACGGCTGTACAGGCATTGCTCTGGAAAAATGTGCGGCTGACCTGGCGCTTTTTTCTTCTGCAGCAGATTATGGTCATCACCCTGGTAGCGCTGACTATCGGTGTACTGATGCCAGAGGAGGCAGGACCCGCTCAGTTTTCTGATGGGCTTGTATTGCTAGGTTTGATTTTTCTGTTCATCCCCATCGACCGTATGAGCCCTAGAAAGGGTAAACCGGGTAGTTCATTTGGGCTTCCCTACCGGCAGGAGTACGCGTTGCCGGTATCCACACTGGTTCTGCTTGGGATCCCCCTGGCCCATGTGTGTTTAATGTTATTGCTTGGCTACATTTTTCCCATGCTGGTGATCAGTACTCTATTCGGATTGCCTGGCCCGCAATTTATCATCTGCCTGCTGTTGGTAATCCTGGTATTGCAACTAATGGCCTTAGTCTGGTGGACTGACAATCACGTAGATTCTGCTATTGGGTGGGGCATTGTGCTGACATTGTTCTGGTTTCAGCTAACGTTCCCTGAGATCAGTATTGCCGATGAGGACGGTATTGTTTCCATCACGTCCTATTCACAACTTTGGATATCGATGAGTATGACCACACTGTTTCTGGGCATCGCCTTTCTTGGCGTGCAGCGGCAACGCCATGGCGGTACATTGATAGCCCATCATAAACAAAAGCTTGATGTGAGACAGACATTTACCATCCGCAATTACTTCCCAATGCTCAAGTCCGCTTGCCCGATAGTCTCACCGGTGATGGCACAGATCTGGAATGAGAGGCAGCTACGCGGATTACCTTTGGCGCGTTTTTCGGTTTGTTAGCATTGATTTGGTTGCGCCTGGTTTTTTTTCGGGGCGCCTTCGATGGACCGCTACGAATAGCAGAGGTGTATACCACGGCGGGTGTGCTCTACTTTGGTTTATTTATGGCGATGCAGATTACCACTTTTGGCGTCAGTTACGGCAACGGAGCGACAAGGGCCAACGTTTTTGACCGGACTCTGGCGATGAGCACGGCCAAATTGGTGACGATCAAATTATCAGTGGCTATCATTAGTTTGCTCGTTGCTGGCCTGACCATGGTGGCAGTTATCTGGATTATTGGTCCACTGCTTATCTACAGTTTTGATGAAATCAGTGCTATTACATTGGAAGGAATATCGAGATTCGGCAGCGAGTCTACGGTATTTATCATAAGCCGCGTGATTCTATTCCTGGTCGCGTTTGCCAGCGGGTCAATTATCTATGCGGCATTTAATTCCTGGGCTATGTTAAAGCCACGGCAGTTCAGTTGGGTGTTTGGTGCAATTCCCCTGTATTGCTTTTTGATCATTGTGCTCGCCACACTAATGCGTGATGAGGGGGAACGCCAGGTCTTTCTAATTGCTGTTGCCAGCGGACACTCATGGTTGCTGGTTGCGCTTCTGCCGATGGCTGCTATCTACCTGTTTCGTGCAGTATTGGAAGATCAGGTGTTGAACTGGAAGCAATTACTCATCGTGTCAGCGGTGAGCGTTGTGCTGGCGGCCCTCTATATCAGCTCCCTGGTCAGTAGCGGATACTATTCCAGTGCAACCCATGCTGGACTGGTCGCTCTGGTTAGCCTGCTTGGACTACTACCGTTTGTGGCTGTTGGATTAGCGCTATGGACCATGAGTAGGATCAGGCACGGATAGCACTGCACAACAACTTGACAGTGCTGTTAAATTTCACACCGACTCCTGCCATTGCTGAGTGAGATAGATAGACCTCAGCTCAATTTATGCTTATGCTCACCTCTCACAAAAACTAACGATGCAATCAAATTATGAAATGTGTAAAGATTATTTCCTTAAGCAAACGATTGCTGATCAGCGTCTCCCGATTTACGGCCTGTGTACTGCTGGTACTCGTCTGCCAACCCAGTTTTGCCCAGGATGATGGTGATCATCAATATTCCAGTGCCGCCATCGAAGCGGGCTCCCGAGTCTATGTCCAGAATTGTGCCTTGTGTCATGGGCCCCAGGGCGAGACTGTAGACGGGATAAACCTGCGCCGTGGTCTGTTTCGCACGGCAACCTCCGATGATGATCTCAGGGGAGTTATCTCCCAGGGAGCGGGCGAAGGACAGATGCCTGCTTTCGATCTGCGGCAAGAAGAGATGGAGGGAGTAATCGCCTATATTCGAGCAGGATTCGATCCAGATGGCATCGCGGTGAAAATCGGCGATCCGCTGCGGGGTCGAGTCCTTTTCGAGGGCGAGGGTAACTGCGTTGATTGTCACCGCATCAATGGAAGAGGTCCACGTACTGCGCCAGATCTTAGCGATATTGGAGCGATTCGTACTCCGGCAGTACTGCAGAGAAGTCTGCTGGATCCAGCGGCCGCCTTGCTACCCATTAACCGGCCAGTCCGTATCGTGACCCGTAATGAAGAAACCATTATCGGTCGACGACTCAATGAGGACACCTATACGGTACAGGTTATCGATTCAGAGGAGCGGCTGCGCTCGCTGATCAAGACAGATATTGTCACTTACGAGATAAGCGATGCGCCGAGTAAGCTACCTACAACCCTTTCCAGCGACGAGGTCGCCGACGTGGTTGGTTACCTTCTTACATTACGAGGTCTGCAATGAAAAATATTAATTACCGCTGGCAGGTAGCAATTGTTATTTGTGGGCTGCTCGCTACGCATAGCACATTTGCCCAAGTATCTTATGAGCAAATACTAAATGCAACGGAAGAGCCGGAAAACTGGCTCACTTACAACGGTGGATATTCCAGTCAGCGGCACAGCTTACTGAATCAAATCACTGCCGATAACGTCGACAATCTGGAACTGAAGTGGGTGCTACAAAACCAGGTATTTGGTGCCTGGCAGTCAAATCCGATCGTAGTAGACGGCATCATGTATGTGACCGAGCGGCCAAATAATGTAATGGCAGTCGATGCGATTACCGGTCGCGTATTTTGGAAGTATCGTCACACCCCCGTCGGCGATTCCACTGTCTGCTGTGGCGCCAACAACCGCGGTGTTGCAGTGCTGGGCGACCGGGTTTTCATCGGAACGCTGGATGCTCGGTTGGTCGCGCTGGATCGGATCAATGGCCACCCACTGTGGGATGTTGAAGTGGGGGACGTCGATCTGGCTTACTCGGTGACCATGGCGCCGTTGGTAATCAAGGATAAGGTGATAGTGGGTGTGGGTGGTGGTGAATACGGCATCCGCGGCTACGTGGTGGCCTACGATGTGGAAACGGGCGAGGAGGCCTGGAAGACCTATACTATCCCGGGACCTGGAGAGCCCAATCACGACTCCTGGCAGGGTGATGACTGGGAACATGGCGGTGCGTCCGTTTGGATCACCGGTTCCTTCGATCCTGAACTCAACCTCACCTATTGGGGAATAGGCAATCCAGGACCAGACTGGAATGCAGGCCAGCGTCCAGGCGATAACCTGTATTCCGATTCCGTTATTGCGCTCGATGCCGATTCCGGAGAACTCAAATGGTATTTCCAATTCACGCCGAACGATGGCTACGATTATGACGCGGTTCAGGTTCCGGTGTTGGCAGACATAGTCTGGCGCGGTACGCCTTCCAAGGTCATGATGTGGGCGAACCGCAATGGCTACTTTTATGTGCTGGATCGGGTTACTGGAAAATTTCTCGTCGGCGAGCCCTATGTCAGAGTGAACTGGTCCAGCGGGCTGGATGAAAACGGGAGACCGATTCCTACCCCACAGCCCGAAGGCATGCCCACCTATCCGGGTAATCAGGGCGGGACTAACTGGTACCCCCCTTCATACAGTCCAAGAACCGGACTTTTCTATTTCAGTGCCTGGAATGACTACGCCACAATCTATCGGCCCGAGGAGGCCAAGTATGAGCCTGGGCGCGCATTTTACGGCGGTGGATTTTCGGTATTGTCACCGACACCCGGTGCACCCACTATTGGCATAGGGCGTACTAACCCGATCAACAACTGGACCAATGAAGTGGGCCATGCCTCACTCAAAGCCATGGACCCACAAACCGGTGAGGCCGTCTGGTCCTATGATCAATTCGATGTCAGTGACAGCGGCATGCTGACAACAGCTTCCGATTTATTATTTACCGGAGGGCGTGAGGGCTACTTCCACGCGATCGATGCACGCAGTGGCGATCTGCTGTGGAAGGTAAATCTGGGTGGTCAGATCGTGATGGCGCCGGTGACCTATATGGTGGACGGAGTGCAGTACGTGTCGGTGATATCAGGCAATGGATTGTCAACTTTTGCCCTGAGAAATTAAAGCAGAGGCCATTGCTTACATAATGCAATTGCCCGGCTATGGTTAGTCGGGCAACCGCATTCGATTCTGCGTTAACCAGGTACGCTAGTGTTTATTGAAGTCGCCAGACTTTGCTTGATCTGGCTAACACCTGCTTTACCTTTCCTCGCTTTCGGCGAGTCTGGCTCCGGCCAATACCCCAGACAATGAGTAATTACCTTCATGGCATGCGTATTCATAGAGCCTGTCATCGGTCAGGTTCAATGGCATCTCGGCAGACCAGGATCGAGTGTAGGTATCCGGATCTTCGACGGTGAAGCCGTAGTTGATGATATTGTCAGCCACTCGGGTAAAGCGTTCGGTTACTTTCAAATTCTCCGATGAGCCTCTGAATCTTTGACTGGGGTTAAATTCGCTGGTTTCCACCACCAGAGTGTCGCCTTCCCAATGACCAACCGAATCTCCCATCCAGCGTTCCATGCCTTCTGGCAAGGGCTGATCGCCAACGCGGATGATTCTGACATCGTGCACCATTTCCACCAGAATCATGACATAACCGGCTGATTGCACGATTTGATAGTGATTGTTGTACAGAACTGGCAGCATGGGAGGCCCTGAACTGGACCCGAAGGACATGATACAGCGCTCCGCTAGCGGGCGGGATTCAGGTCCATCGTAGGCTCCACGCGAGCGTCTTAGTGCGGTTGCCGCATCAATTCGGTTCTGTGCTTCTGGAGTGTAAGCCGGAATTTGGCCGTTCGGGGGATCTACAATCAGGGAACTGCGAAATTCATTGTTGTAGATGACTACCGTAGTGCCACCATCCATCCAGAAATTATTATAGCTGTCCGCCGTTTCAATTCGATCTTTCACCGGTGCTGCGCGATCAGGATCACTGGGCAGGTCCCGTCCTGAATTGTAATCAGCCACATCGAGTTCCAACTGATATGCCTCTTGTGCGGTTAATACCAGTTTGTCGCCAAACCGGTCGGGTCTTGAAAGCGATGTAATCGTGTTATTAGTCCACATGCCCTGCAAATCAGGGGTTCCATCTACCGTTCTTGGAACAGTATAGGATCCGCTATTTTGAGCAGAAACAGACAGGGCACTCGATAAGGCCGCGACTAAAACTGAACCACAGAATATGAATCGTAACGAGCGTGATGAATAATTGGTCATGTGCTTACCCCGGCATTTAGCTGATTGATCGGGCATTAGTTCGTTGAGTCTCGCGCGCTAGATTACCAAAAATCACCATGTTCATACAAATAAGCTACGGCGGGGTAATCCGGTGCCAATTCATTGCCATTGTCACATGGTGAACCTGAATATCAAAATTTGCGTCAGATTACGATTTTGCCACGACAAAAACATAGAAAAGCATGGTCCAGCGTGCATTTATTGGGTAACCTCCGAGGCAGGAATAATCTGTCTGGTCATATCTTGTGACGTGTCTTAAGCCAGATGAAAATCCGGCGCTTTTAATCGGACCCAGACGGGTCAAACGGGATAAATTAGGAGGGGTTTATGCAAACTCTGTTAACTAGGGGAAATTCACTGGCTTTCGGGAGTGCCCTGGCAGCTATTCTACTGCTTACTTCGAATCTGGTGGTCGCTCAGGACACCATCGAATGGACTACGCTGGGTAATGACTTTGCCCATACGCGTTATACACCAGCTAACCAGATCACCGCCGAGAATTTTTCTGAACTTGAAGTGGCTTGGGAGTGGAATGGTGCCAGCTTTAATGCAGTAAGCGGGCGTTCCACACCGTCATTCATTAACGGCAAATTATATACCGTCGCCGGCGCTGCGCGCAGTGTAATAGCCCTCGACCCCAAGACCGGTGAAACTCTCTGGACCTATCGGGAGCCCAACACGCCACGTGGGGATTACTCCATGCGAGCCGATTACGGCAAGGGTGTTGGTTATGCTGAAGTCGATGGCCGCGGCGTGATTTATATTATTTCCCCTGCGTTCTTCCTCACTGCTTTGGACGCGGACACCGGCATTCCGCTGGAAGGCTTCGGTAAGCCAGTGCCAATCGATGGTTTTCCAGAATCAGGAGTAGTTGATTTACTGGGTGATCTGGGACATCCCTATGATCCTTATAACGGCATACCGCTGGAAACCGGCTATATCACTTCTTCTTCGCCACCGATCGTGGTAAACGGCACCATCATTGTGGGCAACTCGGCCGAGCAGGGTTATCACCAATCCCGCATTGAAAACGTGCCGGGCGATATCCTGGCCTACGATGCCAGAACGGGTGATTTTAAATGGAAATTTAATGTCATTCCCAAGCCCGGTGAATATGGCCATGAAACCTGGGAAAACGATGCCTGGGAATGGACCGGCGATGTTTCTTCCTGGGCGCCGCTTTCGGCTGATCCTGAGAACAACCTGGTCTTTATCCCAACCAACAGTGCCACTATCGATTATTACGGTGGTTTCCGCCCGGGGGATAACCTCTATGGTGCCGCCATCATCGCCCTGGATACGCGTACCGGCGAAAGAGCCTGGCATTTCCAGATGGTAAAACATGAAATCTGGAACTTTGACAATCCCACTGCTCCGGTTCTACTCGATCTGAATATGCCAGGTCGCGGACAGGTCCCGGCAGTGGCTCAAGTCACCAAGCAGGCCTGGGTATACGCATTCGATCGAATAACCGGTGAACCTCTGTGGCCTATTGTCGATCGCCCGGTGCCTCCATCCATTGTTCCGGGTGAGGTATTATCACCAACCCAGCCCCATGTCACCAAACCGGCTCCATACGATATGCAGGGTATAGGTATCGATGATCTGGTTGATTTCACTCCGGAGCTGCGTGCACAGGCAATCGAGGCAATGGCAGATTACGTGATGGGGCCGCTTTTCAATCCGCCTATTCACGATACAAATCCCGAAGGTAAATATGCTGCCATGAACTGTCCGGGTGGATCTGGTGGTGCCAATATCACGGCACCGGCAGTTGCCGATCCAACTTCTGGCTATCTGTTTGTTTCTTCTCACAAGGCCTGTTTTGCATTGCGGTTATTGCCTGGCGAGGAATCTGATCTGTTCTATGAAAACACAACAGGCACTACCCTATCGCAATATGCAAGCACGGGTGGCGCTACTGCCAGACCACCACGCCATCCAGCGGGAATCCCCCTTTGGAAGCCACCCTATAGTCGCATTACCGCAATCGACATGAACACCGGTGAGCATGCCTGGATGATTCCAACCGGTGAAACACCGGATCGGTATAAAAATAATCCAGCACTCGCTGGCATCGATATCGGCAATACCGGTACTGGTGCGCTGGTACCTATGGTGGTAACTGCCAATATGTTGATTTATTCAGATGCTGCCAGTGACGGCACTCCCATGCTCTATGGCATTGATAAGGCTACTGGTGAAATCATTGGCGAAATCGAAGTGCCGGCACGCAGCAGTTATGGCATGAGTTCCTGGGTGCTTGATGGCTATCAGTACATCATACTGCAGACAGGTTCCACGCTCACTGCAATGGCACTACCGGGTGCTGCATTGGAAGCTGGCGAGGCGCACTAGGACTAATAGCAATTAGTCAGAGGTGCCTTAAATAGTCGAACCTGATAAATGCATCTCGATATGGATTTCAACCATTGCCCGTCAAGGGCAATGGAGTGCGCCAAAAGTCAGTGAAATGACTCTTTCACGCCAGCTTTAGGTGGACAGCTTACAGCAGGGATTCATGTGGCTAAAACAATTGATTATTATCTGTCTCTGGTATCTCCCTGGAGTTACCTGGGGCATCAGCGTCTACTGGAAATCGCTACTCGCCATCAGGCTACAATCAATATCTGGCCGGTGGATCTCAGCGTTATCTTTCCCCAAAGTGGTGGTTTGCCTTTGCCAAAACGAGCCCCCGTGCGACAAGCCTATCGCATGCAGGAACTACAGCGATGGCGCGATTATTTGAATGTTGAGTTAGTTTTGGAGCCTGCGTATTTCCCAACCAGTGACAAATTGGCTGCTGCCATGGTAATCAAATTGCGCGAGACACAAGCTGACGCAGCACTGGGTCTGGCCGGAGCTTGTTTACGTGCCTGCTGGGTAGAAGAACGCGATATAGGTAATCCCGATACACTGGGCGCAATTGCCGAAGAAAATCAACTGGACGCCAGCCTGCTGTTGGCAGATTCAGACAAAGCACTCGATACTCGAACCGAGGACAGCAAGGCGGCACTACAGCGCGGCGTCTTTGGTGTGCCAACATTCATCCACGGCGAGCAGATATTCTGGGGCCAGGATAGACTGGATTTTCTGGAACGTGCTTTAGTCGCTTCCCAGTAAAACGGATTCTCTCGCTATTATTGCCGAAGCTGCCCGCTCAGGGCAGAGCAAACACAATCAGTTCGGCATCGCTATCCCGTCCGCCACCGGCGACTGCAATGTACTGTTTGCCGTCGTGCATATAGCTCATCGGGGCGCCATGTAATCGTTGTTCGACCATCAACTCGGCTACCAGTTCACCGCTGGCTTTGTCGTGGGCCACCAGAATCGAACCGTGGGCATCTTCATCAATCTCGTCTTTCTGGGCAAGATAGGAGATCAAAAGCGTTTTGGTTACCAGTATTCCCCCTTCAGCTACTACATCACCATAAGGGCTGCCCAGTGGACCCAGATCAAGGTGAGCTATTTCAGGGTGATCCGTAGGTCCCTTGCCGAACGGTATCTGCCAGACGTGAGCTCCTGTGTTTAAATCGATTGCCGTTATGCGGCGATAGGGCGGTTTCAACAGCGGTAAGCCTTGAGGACCAACCCCCCGGTCCATCTCGATCACATAGCGCCAGTCAGACGTGCCTGCAGCCGGTTCTACCAGCGACATCCCCATAGGGCGGGTGGATGAGGGGATGTAGAGAATCTGGCTTTCCGGGTCCATGGTTGCCCCGGGAAAATTCGCCCCGCCACCGGCACCCGGCACCACGAATGTGGATCGCTTACCATTCTGTCCCCTGACAATCGGCGGTGTAAAAATAGGCCCCAGGACAAACTCTTCAGCCAATGCCAGCGCTGCTGTCTTTAACTCGGGGGTGAAATCGATAAGATCATCCACAGTTACGCCGATGCGTTCAAAGGGCAGCGGCCAGGTCGGATGGGGCTGAGTTGGATGGGTTCTTTCACCGGGCACTGTAGTTTGCGGCACGGTACGCTCTTCGATGGGCCACACCGGCTCACCGGTTACACGATCGAAAACGTAGGTGAAGCCGGTCTTCGAGACCTGTGCAACCGCCTTGATTTGCCGGCCGTCGACTTCGATATCGATCAGATTGGGAGCCGAGGCAATATCGTAATCCCACAGGCCATGGTGCACGGTTTGAAAATGCCAGACCAGTTCACCGGTTTCAGCGTTGAGGCATAGCAGGCTCTCGGCATAGACATTTTCACCGAGTCGCATGCCACCCCAATAGTCGTTGGTTGGTGTCGAGGTTGGCAGGTAGACAAGGCCGAGCTCATCGTCGGCTGCCATGAACGACCAGACGTTGGTATTGCCGGCGGTGCGCCAGGAATCGTTCTCCCAGGTTTCCACGAAATCTTCATCGGCCTGGGGAATGGTATTAAAGCGCCATTTAAATTCTCCGGTACGGGCATCGTAGGCACGTACATGGCCTGGGGGACTTCGGTTCTGCATCGTGTAGTCGTAGATTTTTGAACCGATAATCACTGTGTTACCCACAGCGATCGGAGGTGAGCCATGGGTGATATTACGCACTTCAAATTCCCGTCGACCCAGGTCATTTTTCAAATCTACGATACCGTTGTCACCGAATTCGGGATCTGGAAGTCCGGTTGTCACGTCGATAGAAACCAGCTGTTTACCGAGGGTGGCGAGAAATATCCGCTCTACCTCGCCATCGGACCAGTACTCGATGCCGCGAGTTTGTATGGGTGAAAAATTAGGCGGACCGAGGCGGTAACTCTCAGGATCATAAAGCCATAGCTCTGCGCCTGTTGCTGCATCCAGCGCCACCACCTGGCCGTGGTTGGTTGCCGTGTAGATGCGACCGCCAACCATTAAGGGTGTTGCGCGGTAGTCTCCGGTAAAGTAGAGCAGATCCTCATCGATCCGGTAATCTGCAGATTCCCAACGCCAGGCTACTTCGAGTTGGTCGAAGTTAATCTTATCGATCTGGCTTAGATCGGCATATTTTGCTGAGGTATGATCGCCACCGTGGTGGCGCCATTCACCGACCGGGCCCGTTTGCATACCGCCGTCGGGCTGTGGTGAGCAACCGCCCAGCAAACCCAATACTACAAATAGTTGTGCAAATATCTTTTTATCAATCATCGCAACAATCCAGTTGTCCAGTTTTACACTAATTCAGAAAAACTAATTCATGAATTGGGAACAGGGGCTTTACCTCAATGTGGCAGATTTTTGTCAAGAAACTTGAACACTGAGTCATAGATGCGCAGCATCTCATTGGCTGGAAATCCTCCATGCCTTCCATTAGGTACAGTGATCAATTCATTTGTCACTTCAGCCCTGCCTAGCGCCTCGTGTAATTGCACAGCATGTGCGTAAGGCACAGTTGGGTCGGCATCGCCATGAATGCTAATAATCGGGGGTAGGTCTGCAGAAACGTAATTCAACGGTGATACACGGCTGGCAATATCATATTTATCAGGCATTGATCCCATCCAACGCACAGCATAGGACTTCTGATTTACGCCATCCAGCAGGTCACCCACATCAGTAATGCCGTACCAGTTGACAATGGCGGCTACACTGGGTGTCTCCTCGCCCAGGCATTGGCGGTCCAGACCGCTGCCGGCGGGGAGCATTCCGGTGGTTAGCGCTAGATGACCTCCAGCGGAATTGCCAGATACAACGAGGCGATTAACATCGAAGCCATACTGCTCTGCATTGCGTGCAACCCAGCGTAGTGCACAGAGGCTGTCTTCAACCGCCGCCGGTGCCAGTGACACATCGCCCAAGCGGTACTGTACATTTACCGCTGCCCAGCCTTTTTCCAGATAGGGCATCAGGCGCAACACATTGGCTTCCTTGGACCCACCAACCCAACCGCCGCCATGATAATAAATAAAAGTCGGTGCGGGCCCATCGGCGTTACGCGATCGATAGACATCGACTTTTAATTCCATATTATTGGCTTTTAAATAAGTAATATTAGGAACAACGCCGAATTCATTCTGCACAGTGGCAGCCCACGAAGCGGTGTCGGTAAGTTGAGCCAGCGCTGAGTTTATTGGCAGCATGGAAATTGCAGTGACTAATGCCGAGGAGAAAAACAGTTTGTTCATGACTTTACTCCGTTGTTCTTGTTGTCAAAAAGAGGGACGTTAATAGTACCGGTGAAAGTTTGCCAATCTCAGGAGGAGAGTAACCAGTAAAGGCGTCCGCTTGTATACGCTAAATATGCGGCCGTCAGCTGGTAGATTAATTTTATCGATCTCCTTTCCAGAGTCGCCGTTGCTAGCATATAACAGGGCAACGGACCCGTCACTGCCTGTGTTTGTCTAAATCGACTTGAATTTGGCCCCCATAGTGTCGGTATTGTCGCTACCGGCGGCTTGAGAGGCAGGATTAGCCCAAAAAGGGCCAGTGTCTGAGGTATCCCCAAAAATTTAAAGCTCATCGTCTAAGCGTTGGTGTGTTTAACGGGCTTGGGCTTGGCAAACGTAGGTAATTGATGCGTGTATCGGGGATTGGAAAGGGGGTACTGTTTTTCCGTTCCTATGGGCCATCCCTGGCCCGTCCCGCGCTTCATCCCTGGCGCTAGTCACGGAAAAACAGTACACCCTCCCCAATCCCCTGTCGGATTCACTGTTCTTTTTGAACTCCTAATCCCGGTGCTTTTGCAAGAAAAGCCAGAGAAGTACATGGTCATAGTCTCGGTTGCTGTTTTTGATAAAGCCTAGAAGTCAGAGACTGTTGCTTATCTCTCAGTTATGCCTCAGATGTAGATAAAAACTCGAGCGAGCTTGGAATAGGGGGGTGTTTTCTTGTGACTAGCGCCAGGGATGAAGCGCGGGACGGGCCAAGGATGGCCCAATGGAGCAAGAAAACAATCCCTTATTCCAAGCTTGCGTTCTAACCGTATAGCACCAGCAATAAAAATGGGTACATTACACGCAAATATTAGTCTAATCTATTGGTTTAGCTCGACATACTTTGGGGTATCTCAGGGTCAGTGCAATAAACAAGATCATCTCTGAAAGTCTGATTGCTTCCTTGCTCGTGGTTCCCAGTCAGTAAGTCCCACTTATCTTTAAGGACAACACACGGCCGCGGCTACTGCACTGATCTTCAATTTCCTCGATTATGCCGGCAGAGATATGCCCAAGAAAACGCGTGCGTTCCCGGCATTGCAGGTTGTTGGTGGTATCTCTGGCATCGAAACGAAACGTAGTCCCACCGAAGGCGATAAACTCGAGGAAAAGCGAGACCTGGGGTTCCCCGATACTGTCGACCACATCATCGATATCGTAACGTTTCTGGTTGCTATCGAAACGGTTGTTCCAACTGGCGCCGTAGTTCATATTCCACTGTGGCAGGTCATGGCGAAAACTGACCGACCAGCGGCCGCGACCAAAGTTGGCGAATCTTCGATCTATTCCTAAAAAGGGATCTTTGATTTCTGAGTCGGCTACATTAAAGCGTGAGGAGACCAGCAGATTTGGCATATTGATCATATTCATTCTGACACTGGCGTTGATAGTGAGCCCATACATTTTTCCGTCACCGATGTTGCCGGATGCAGACTGCAGGTCATCCTCAGACGGTGAAACATCGATCCGATCGATCATGTCGTGATGGTCATGATAGTAAATATTGGCATCGATCACGCCGATATCGTTTGGCAAACGGTATTCGGCATTGAAGTCGTATTTCCAAAACCACATCTGGGTAAGATTTGCGTTGCCTGCCAGTGTGTTGGAATCATTATCCTGCTCATCAGTCGATGCGACAAAATCACTGAATCTCAATTGGCTGACAACTTTTTGTATAGATCCCCGGAGCTGTACGGCTGGAGTCAGGTCAAAGCGGTAGTCCACTTTGGGCTTTAAAAAATCGAAATCGCGCTTCTTGGACACATCACCAGATTGGGTAATTTCGGAAGTTTCGTACAGTAAAGTGCTTTCCAGTGACATTCTGGGGTTGATAATCCAGTTATGAATCGCAAAGGGCTCGTAGCGAATTTCCTCGACTTTTGAATTGGCATTGTTAACTGCAACTGGAACCAGACCGCCAAAAGCCGGCGAAGGAGTTCCGGTGCTGCTGGCCACGCCAAGTGCCAGATTCGAATCGAGAATTGTCTGGGCTCGCTCTGCGCCGAATTCAATATCCTGATTTTCGAAAATATCGAAAGTGTAGGAACCACGGACTATGCGCTCTTCCAGCGTTCTGCCGGAATCCAGGAATAAATTCTTGGTTTCGGAACCGTCACTAGCAATCTGATAGCGCTCGCGGGTGGTAGATCGATTATCCTGATTGGAAATAAACAACACCTTGAAGCGGGAGCCCTGGTCGGACAGGTATTCGTAGTCTCCGCCGATTTCCCAGTTATCCCGGTCCCCTGGAATATCTTCACGTTCATTTTCTATGCTGTTTGGTGTAACTCTCAGGTCAGTAGTCCGGCGAAACAAATCTGTCGGGTTATCATTTTGGGAATAAAGGGCATTAAACCGGGCACTGCTGTTGCCATTAATTTCGTACTCCAGATTTGCGCTGACCTCTTCCCCGAGTTGGTCTGTAATACGATCCTCTCGTACCGTGTCATTGGGTGAAAAATCGCCAAGTATGCTGAATTCATCACTCTCAGAGTGATTGTAACGTGGCTCAGCCACGGCGCTGAGCACATAATCGAGGCCACCTATTTGATTGCTATAGGTAATCGATCCGCCGGGCTGATTCTCTCCGTCCCGGTATCTGTCCATATTCGCCTCATACGAGACGCTGGAGTTGGAAAGTTCTTCAAACAGAACAACATTGACTACCTGGGCACTGCCCCGGACATCCAGTTCCCCGGAAGTGCCGCGAATGAGCTCGATATAATCAACCTGTTCGGTAGTTATCCTGCGCAGCAGGTTTCGGGTTTGATTGTTCTTGCCGGCTGTTCTTTTTCCATTGATCAATATCTCACTGCCACCACTGCCACCTCCGAAGCCACGTCCTCCGCGGTCACTGTTACCACCAAAGCTGCCGTTAGGACCACCGCCGGTAGTTGAACCGACACCGGGAATCCGGTCCAGCATGTCCCGGGCTGAAACGGGAGCATATTGCTCGAAATAGGAAGCGGGATACATTACGGTGGTCTCTTCCTCGGTGCTGGCGTCCTGGGCAAAAGCAAACTGGCACATATTCGCCGCAAGTAGTAGTGAGAAGGGGAGGAAGCGTAAAGACTTGGGGACTCGCATCGGCTGATTATCCATTGCTATTTTTTAATATGTGGGCACAAAAATAAGTGGGTTTAGTCTGTTTCAGCTTTAAGCGCTTGTTATTGAGCGGGCATTTTATCGCAGGTGGGGGGAAATAAATGTTACAAATTATGATAATTGGAGATATCGATTAGTTATTTGTCTTGTTAAACAATGGGTTAAGGGAGAAGAGCAAGAGCAATGGTGCGACACTCACTTTGTTCTCTTGCTTTTAAGTCAGCCCTTTAAGCGGCGTAGAGCTACTCGGTATCGCCAGTGCTGCTAATTAATGGAGTTTTGTGCACTGGTAAAGCGTTCAAGGTCCAGCTCCTCCCGAATTTGTTTACCAAATTCCCCCCCCATATCATCAACAGGAATGCCCATGGAATCGGCAATTCGTACCATGCGCTGGAAATTAGCCGCCACACCGGCAGCATCTACTAACACAGCCGTGCCAGCGGCTTCTATCAATTGTTTTCGGGCTGCAACCAGATCGGCCTCAACGCCAGTCGCCAGGCCTTCGGCAAAGCGCATCAGTTCCGCACCGAACGTGACACCCACACCGGCAGCTGATTCATCACCATTGATGCCACGAATATCGATATCTGTGTTGGTGGTTAGCGAGCTCGCACGGAGCATCGAGGCGTGAGCATTGGTTCAGTAGAAGCACTCATTTATTGCGGACACGCGACCTGCAATGAGTTCCATCTGCAGGCGATTTATGGCCCGGTCTTCCTGCTTGACCATGTTTGTCATACCCTCCATGGAAAGGTATTGAGCAGACGAAAGCTGCTTCCAGTCTCTTAACGCATCCGGCACCAGGCTGAATGCCCGTAGTACATTGGCGGTGCGATCGCTCTGCCAGAGATCACTCTCAAGCCTGGTAGCGCCGTCTCGCGGTAGCATAGGGATAAACCCAGTGCCGCTGACCGCCTGGGAGGGTCGATAGTGGCTCGGCTGGCCTAGTTTGGGTTCAGGTAAAATTTCCACTTCAAGCCCGAGTGCGTGATGAAACTCGTCAATACTAAACACCGCGGTCGCGACGCCCGCCAGTTCCACATAGGCTTCGTTTGACAGGCCATTTTCCGCATTCTTGTTCACGTAGCTTTGCGTGATCCGGGTCTGATCCGTAATGATGCGGTGTACCGCGTCTACAATCACATCGCTCAGCTCGCCTGCGTGCCGATGCTGTCCTTCGAATGTAAAGGGTGAAAGCGCTGTTTTGCGTTCTGCGCAGTAGTTACAGCGGGTCGCGTTACGCACTTCCTGCGCTATCGCGACTCGTTCAGCTCCTGTCCACCAGGATCCCGGATTGGCAAGTCGGTGCCAAAATTGACGATGCTCCCTTTTAATATCTTCGCGTATTGGGTAAGGACAATCGGTGTAGGTAAAATATTCCATAGAGCTACATTCTAGTACATAGATAAGGTTGGAGAAGATACGATGCTTATAGCAACAGTGCAATCGGGCAACGCACAATAGCGTAGATCTAATATAAATAGATTGCAGGGCCGGCCCACTGAAATGTCATTTCATCTGGTATCAGAGTGCAGGAAAAGAGCACTAATACTGCTACAACTCATGACTACCATTCTCGACAAGATTGGATTGTTTGGTTAGCATCCATTGAACTTGAATAATGACGCAGACACCGAACACCCAAGCTGCAGTGGCGAGGTGTCCCTGGGGGACTAATGAAGCGCCGAACTTTTCTATCAGCAACCTTGGCCAGTGGGGCCTTGCTTCCTATTTTGGGGCAGGCACAGACTGATCTTTCGCCCTACCAGACAAGAGACTGGTCGGGAGCGAACCCATTGCGGTATCCAGATCCGGACATCATCGCCCTGGATTCGCGCTTTCAGCGCTACATCCTCTTTAATACACCTATTCGGCGCCATCATACGGGCACGCTGTGGGCCGAAGGCCCGGCCTGGAATGGTGTCGGCCGCTATCTGGTTTGGAGCGACATTCCCAATAATCGCCAATTACGCTGGATTGAGGAAGACGGACACGTTACCGAATTCCGCAATCCTTCCGGAAACAGCAATGGAAACACGTTTGACCACGAGGGGCGACAGCTCTCTTGTGAACACGGTGGTCGCCGGGTGGTCCGCTACGAGCAGTCAGGGGAGGTGACTGTAATAGCCAGCCAATTTGATGGAAAACCCCTAAATTCACCTAACGATGTCGTGGTTCATCTGGATCGAAGTATTTGGTTCACTGATCCGCCTTATGGAATCCGCGGCAACTACGAAGGCAGCCGGGCTGATGTTGAATTGCCCCTGTCTGTCTATCGTGTCGATGGTACTACCGGTCGAATCGAAAAAGTCACTGATGATATTGGTGCACCGAATGGACTGTGTTTCTCCCCCGATTATGATCAGCTCTATGTAGCAGATACCGGTAGTGGACGTGAGATTCGGGTGTGGGATGTGAATGGGGAAACTTTGCGTAATGGTCGCCGACATGCGCAGCTATCTTTACTGGATGGCAGTGACTCAGTAACCTCGGCAGATGGCATTCGCTGCGATGTCGATGGGAATATCTGGGCTGGTGCCCGTCCTGGTGTACAGATAATCGCGCCAGAGGGCGATACGATCGGTGTTATCCGTTTACCAGAAGTTTGTGCCAACGTATGCTTCGGTGGCACACGTCGAAATCGCCTGTTTATGACAGCGAGCCAGTCTCTTTATTCGGTGTATGTTGGTGTGCAGGGAGCGGGAATCGCCTGAGCTCAGCTCAGTCCTACGGGCGGGCGTTTGTGTTACTTAACAGATGGCCCGCCCCATAAAGTTCCATCGACTAGTGCGTTCGGCAGCAACAACCGATAAAATGCGCCACAGTATTTTCATTTTCTCATGAGTTTTCCAGCCCGTTGAAAACAGAATTTTTAGGTAAAACCCTCTCCGGACTTTTCACCATTCCTTCCGGCATCGTCACCTGCTCTGCACCGATTATTCAACGGGTTTTTGATTCCATGCCCGAGGTGGGAGTAGTCACCACCAAGAGTATCGGTCCCGAGCCGAGATTGGGCTATCGCGAACCTGTTTTGACTCAATATGCGCCCGGTTGCTTGTTAAATGCCGTGGGTTTGACTAATCCCGGTGCTGAACGATCCGCTGAACTGATGTCCCGGTTAAGCATACCTGCAGATCGATTTTTATTGATGTCCATCTTTGGTGGCAGCATCGAAGAATTTGTCGAGGTGGCCAGAATCATGGCTCCCCATGGAGACGGACTGGAACTCAATCTATCCTGTCCCCATGCCAGGGGCTACGGTATGGCGATGGGGCAAGACCCGGAACTTGTGCAGCGGATAGTAAGCGCAGTGAAGGCCGTGGTAACTATACCGGTAATTCCCAAGCTAACGCCTAATGTGCCCAATATAGGCGAGATCGCGATTGCCGCCGTGGCCGGGGGAGCCGATGCTATCTGTGCAATAAATACAGTGGGTCCCGAGAGTTACAGCAGTCACGGTCACAGCGTGCTTAGCAACGGCGAGGGAGGCAAGTCGGGAAAAGGGGTATTGCCAATTGCGCTGCAATGTATCAGGGAAATACGCGCTAATGTCGACTGTCCTATCATCGCCTGCGGGGGGATAAGCAGTGCTGAAAATGTACGTGCTTTTCAGAATGCAGGAGCGTCCGTAATTGGGATTGGTTCAGCGCTAATTGGCATGAGCAGCGATGAAATTGCACAGTATTTCAACGTGCTGCGTGATGACCTTGCTGGCGAGAGCGAAAATGCCGAGGCGCTGGTGCGTTACGATATTGATATGAGTTTCGAGCCGGTTACTTTGGTGGAGAACAAACAAATAACTGATGATATTTCTGTTCTGAGTTTTGATCGCAAGGTGAATGTGTGTTCTGGTGAATTTATTTTTCTGTGGATTCCAGGATTGGGGGAAAAACCCTTTTCAGCACTTACGGATGATCCATTTTCCCTGGTAGTAGTCAATCTTGGTGTCTTTACCGAGGCATTAATTAATCTGGAGCCGGGGACGGAGGCTTATGTTCGGGGCCCTCATGGAACGCCCGTCAAGCCACCCGATGGTGGGAAGATTATCGCCGTGGCAGGTGGCACGGGACTGGCTGCGGTGTATCAAATAGCGCGGGATTTTGGTGATGCAGACATATTCGTTGGCGCGCGCACAGCGCAGCGCCTGTATTTTCTTGATGAATGCGCCGCCATCAGCAATCTGCATATTGCCACCGATGATGGTAGTCGTGGTTACCACGGTGTCGTTACGGATCTGCTGTCTGAAAGCTTGAAAGCGATGTCTGGCGCAGAATTGGACAGGCTGGTTTTTTATAATTGCGGACCCGAGCCGATGGTGCATGCAGCCGAGGAGGTAGAGCGAAAATATTGTGGTGCGAGTCAGATTTACAGTGCTATCGATTATCTGACCAAATGTGGTGTAGGGATCTGCGGCGCCTGTGATGCCCCGGATGGTAGAAGGCTGTGTGTTGATGGACCCTTTTTGAGCGCATTCACTAACGGCAATTAAATTCCACTATTTTTCCATTTTCGCCAACTGTGTTCTAAACTTTTAAATAGAAAATTCAATATTAGGTAGTATCGGTGCAAAAATTTTCAGACATAAAAAACCGGGCTGAATCGCGCAAAGGCGGTAGTAAGGGCTTGCAGGTCTTGATGCCCGGGATTGCTTCGAAAAAGCAGCTGGCCGCAAAGGGAGATGACCGATTCCTCGCCATGATGACAAAAGCAATCAATCAGGCGGGATTCGTATGGAACATAATTGAAAACAAATGGCCACAGTTTGAAGAGGCATTTTTTGGCTTCGATTTAAGCAAACTGAGTTTGCTTTCGCCGGAACAGTGGGAGGCCTACACCGGTGATACTCGAGTCGTGCGCAACTGGCAGAAAATAAAGGCATTACAGGACAACGTCTATTTTGTGCAACAGGAGAGTGATAGACACGGCTCATTTGGCAAATTTCTAATCACCTGGCCGGCAGCCGATCAAATCGGTTTGATGGCTTATCTAAAAGAGCATGGATCGCGACTGGGCGGGCAAAGTGCCCTCTGGTTTCTGCGCAGCGTGGGCAAAGACTGTTTTATCCTGTTCAGGGATGTGGTGCTTGCCATGAAAAACGCCGGATTGGATATTGCCGATAAACCCACAAGTAAGCGCGACTTAAAAAAAGTCCAGGATCTATTTAACACCTGGCATGCCGAAACCGGGTTGCCTTATAGCCACTTAAGCAAAATTGCCGCTTGCTCTGTTGGAGAGAATTATCCGCATTAATCATGCGGGTTGAATTTCCTGGCAGCAGCCTAATCCCATTCTTCCGTGTCTTAGTGAAGCGGAAATTCAAGCAAACTGGTGAAATATCCAGCTTAGTTAATTCGGTGCAGCTCAACTGGAATCGAGCCCACTCTGCCGCCTACCACATAAGCTATGAAAGTATCACCCCAGGTGTACTTGTCCTGCATTAGCTGGTTTATGCGCACATTCTTGTCTTCCCGCAGTACGGTAGTGTACCTGGCAGTTTCATCGCCTCTGGTTACGCTGATTTCACCATTAGCCTGCAATCTGGAAAACCAGCCTGACCCATCACAGCCAACTCGAAGGTAGGGATACCCTTCATCATCTACCACCCAGAGCCGGGTGGATACAGTTTCACCGACTTCATCGGTGGTATGAAGTTCCACGACTTCGATGCGCTCGGAGGCCAATCTCTCTACTCCAAAAAACAAAATGACCAACCCAAAAACACTGCCCAGTGTCCAATAAATAAATTTCATATCCTAATCTCCTTAGTAATACAGATACTTTAACATTAAACTATTTAATATTAAAGAGTTTAATGTTAAATAATTCGGAGATAAGGTATCATGGCACCTGGATGCCATCGCAAGGAAACACAAATGAGCAGAAATAAGTCCAATGCACCTGATGAGGCTACCCTTTTCGTATTCTTTAACGAGATAGGAATTATCTCGCAACTCAGCTCGGCACTCTTTGAGCGCAATCTGCCCGATGGATTAACTTCCTCACAATTCGGTGTGCTTAACTGGTTTTCGCGCGTCGATATGGAGGCAACACCGGGGAGATTGGCCACCGCATTTCAGGTGACAGGCGGCGCAATGACAAACACACTAAAAAAACTTAACGCCAAGGGGTTGGTTAAGATCGAGCCGGATGCGACCAGCGGCAGGAAGAAGCGCGTTACTATCACCGCTCGGGGGAGTGCACTTAGGGAAAAGGCTATCGCCTCCGCCAGCCCTATGTTGCAGGAATTTGCCGAAGAATTCCCTGCTGGCAAGATTGCCAGGCAGCTGGGGGAGCTGCAAAAGATAAGGCAGTATCTCGACGAATATCGCTATCGCTAAGGGAAATGCGAGTGCGCCAAAAGCCAGTAAAGCAGAAATATGCTCCTCGGCAACTGCTCCAGCGTTGCTCTAATAAGTGACATCCATGTCACGATGCATTTTCTGCATCGACTGGTTAGATAAACAAAGGCAGAGAGAATCTGTCATTGTCTCTCTGCCCGTTTAGTTGCCGAATTACTCTTACCTAGTCTTGGCCACCTAACTCGGCGTAAACTGCTCTGAGGAATCGTTCCGGATCTCCCCATTTTGCATTGTAGGGAGCGGTTGGGTCGGCCGCAGCGACTTGTTCGTATGTCAGTCCACGCTCAACCAGCGTGGTAACACGTGCTTTCACATCGATAACCATGTCACGGAACTCCATGACATCCTCACGGGTCGAGACCACGCCATGCCCCGGTACGATTTTGGTATTGGGACCAGCCAGACCGACCGCCACGCCCAGTGCGTCAATGGTGCCATCCAGAGATCCGCCATTGTTTAGATCAATCACCGGAAAGGCGACGGTTCTGAAGACATCACCGGCATGTAGCACATCAGAGCCCATGAAATAGATATAACTGTCACCGTCAGTATGCGCCGGTGGCAGCGGAATGATATGTGCTTCTTCCCCGTTTAAATGAAAGGACATTGAACCGCTGAATGTCAGCACCGGTAGTGCCGCTGCGGGTGACTGCTCGGCGAGGCGAACGCGTACCTCATCTCGTGCCAAAATGAGGATGCCCATTCGACCCAAATTTTCGTTGCCACCGGTATGGTCGCCATGAACATGGGTGTTGATTACGAAGCGGATCTCACCATCGCTAAGCTCACGAATAGCTGCCACAATCTTGTCAGTCAATGGCGCAAATTGGTCGTCGATCATCACGACACCGTCTTCGCCAACCGATAAACCGATGTTGCCACCGCGTCCTTCAAGATAATAGTAACTACCGGTTATGTGATGTGCGGTTACCTCGACATTGCTAAAGTCTTGCTGTGCGCTCACGCTGCCAGGTAATAGAAATGCAGCTAAAATAAGGGCGGTCAACAGCTGGATAAAACGAATTGTGGAGTTCACAGGATATTCCTCTCATTCTGTTTTTGTAGGACCAGAAAGAATAAAAGCACTTTTGATCAATGTCCAACCTTAATAGTTGCTACGAGGTTGGAGTTACCGCTTTGAGCACCTGGAAATCCTGGGAATATTGATGCCAGTGTTCGCGCTGCTCTAATCTAAATGAGCACATTTTGAGCTGGTCCGATAATTTCCAGAGCGTGACGTCTACGCGGTATCGCAAACACTCGTAGTATTTTAGTCTGGATATTTGTCATCACTACCAAAGGCGGATAAGCTGGGATTTTCCTGCATGAAAGCGAAAGGATTAACCTGTAGATGACTCAATTTACTCGGCGGCATTTCTTACAACTGAGCATCGCGGCAACAGCTGCGGCATCCAGACTGCGACCAGTGCGGGCACAAGGAGCTAGCGTCCAGACTATAGCCGGAACCGGGATCGCCGGTTATCAGGCGGAGGGGGTATCAGGTCTTCCGGGTCCAGCAACCCCGGTAAATAATCCCTATGGTGTCATCACCGGGCCAGATGGTGCGCTCTACTTCTGTGAGGTGGATACGGGACGCACACGGCGACTGGATCTGGAAACCGGTAGATTAACCACCATTGCTGGCAATGGGGAGAAAGCTTATCTGGGAGATGGAGGCCCGGCGCTGAATGCTTCTTTTTCCGCACCTCACGAGATCCGCTTCGATACGGCAGGAAACTTGTTTGTAGTCGAGAGGGATGCCCATGTGGTAAGGCGGGTAGATGGTAGTACCGGATTAGTATCGACAGTCGCCGGCACCGGAGAGGGGGGTTATGGAGGAGATGGGGGGCCAGCTACAGCCGCGCAGCTCAGGCAGCCCCATAGCATCGCCTTCGATGCCAATGGCAATCTGCTTATTTGCGACATAGGCAATTCACGAGTTCGCAGTGTCAACATGAATAACGGAATTATCTCTACGCTCTCTGGTACGGGTGAGCGCGAGGTGACTCCGGATTCGGCTCCACTGGCAGGAACACCTCTATTGGGTCCCCGCTCGCTGGATACCGATCCCGATGGTAATGCCTATCTGGTGCTTAGAGAGGGTAATGCCGTGTTCAGCCTGGATTTAGGTGCAGGTACGCTTCGGCGCATCGCTGGTACTGGTGATCGCGGTTATGCGGGTGATAACGGTCCAGCTCTAACGGCGACTTTCAATGGACCAAAAGGGATTGCCTACTCAGTTGAGGATCACAGTCTCTACATAGTAGATACCGAGAATCACGTAATCCGACGTATGCGACTGGCATCAGGTGTTATCGACACAGTTCTGGGAAGTGGCGAGAGAGGGGATGGCCCGGATGGAAACCCGCTTACCTGTAAACTTAATCGGCCTCACGGCGTGTTTGTACACGAAGGAATCGTGTACGTTACAGACAGTGAAAGCCATCGGGTGCGGGCAATTACAGGGGTAATTTAGCTACTCAACAAGTGGCAAAAAAAAGGCCGGTGAGAATAAACTCACCGGCCTTTTTATTTCTACTGAATCAGCAGATTCAGATTAATCGGCGTCGTTTGCTTCACGCTCTGCCAGAAGCGCTTCATAGCCTTCGTCGTCAAGATGAGTGATGGCCAACCAGGCATGTGACATTTCATCACCAGTACGGCTACCCCCATAGACCCACTGATCAGGATCGGGGTTGTTGGGGTTATTGGCCGTGTTGTCATACCACTGCTTAATTATCAGTACTGCACCTGCTGGTAGCAGCGGGGCTACGTCGGGCTCATACAGATGGCTGTGATGCCAGGTAGCACTCCAGTTTGAGATCTGACTCACTGCTTCAGTTCGGCCGCTTTCTGGATAGAAAATTTCCAGAGAGGCTGCATTCATGCGCAGGTGACCATGTGGCTGGAAGCTGTCCAGTCGAATTGGGTGGTCAAAAGAGTGAAAGCCCTGTGTCATGGTTGTGCCATGAGGTGGTACGATCAACTGGCCACCTTCGTAGCCTTCTCTGATGCCATATAGCGACAGATCCTGCTTGTAAGGAGCAACTGTTTCATAGCCATCATCATGCAACCAGATGCCAAGCTCAACCACGTTGTCGCGGATAATCTGGCCCTGAGCTGTTGGTCCTACGCCGCCAGGGTACAGATGGATACTCCAACGTATACGTGCGTTCTCGGGCAATGTGCGACACACGCCCTCAGGAACTACCTCACCCCATTTGCCCATGGCATATTCATTCAACTGCCCATAGCGCTCGTATTCGCCATCTTCATTCAGTGCTTCGACTGAAGTGTTAGCGTGGTGTACAACTGCTTTAGCATGGGATTGTGGCTTGACCTGAAGCGCCTGGATGCAGCGATCCGAAGTGTTATTGGCCATATTGTAAGGCGAATGCCACATATCATTACCATTGGCTGGGATGTCTATTGGAGTCGATGCAACGACGATATCCGGCTGACCGTAATCTTCTGCGAAGTTCCATTCTTCTGGATCTCTCACATCAGGAACCGGATGTGATCTGTCACCCCAGTCTCCCAGAGGCGCACCCTGGTCAACCCAGGCTACGATAGTATCGATATCTTCCTGGTCCATGCGCCAGTCGGCTTGCAGATCCTGAATACCGATGTGCTGGTCGTACGCATAAGGAGGCATTTCCCTGTTTGCGACCCTCATTTGAATCAGTGGAGCCCAGGGACGCACCTGCTCATAGCTGGTGAACTGCATGGGACCAATCCCACCTTCCTGGTGACAAACCACACAGTTGTCAGTGATGATTTGGGCAACATGATCAGCATATGTAATCTGCTCCTGTGCCTGTGCTTGCAGCCCCAACGCCATTAATACAGCGCCAGTCAGCAAGCTTGATTTTTGAGCTATTCTCATGTTGTTCTCCTTAATGTCTTCTCAAGCAGGGTATGTATACGCGAAAAGTATTCTCAAGCAGGGAATGTATACGCGGAAAATAATAATTGTGCTCTAGCCAAAAGTCCACTACTTCCGACGATTTCTCACTACTTATTGCAACAAATTGCAATAATAAAACTTATTGCGCTTGATCTGTATCAATAAGCAATACCATAAAAACCCATAACTCTTGATCTGTATCAATAAGTAATATCGTCCAAATTTAGTGATTTTAAACAGGATTGACTAAAAAACCTTGTCCAGCCGGGGTTACCCCGGCTGGAGCGAGTCGAATCAAGGCGAAACAGTTACTCGCTGGAAAACATTGGTCCAGCAGCACTGGTCGCCCTCAGAGCTATCCGAGCCAGAGAACGTATCGGCTCTAGTGCGAAGGATGTACTCTCCAGGTGCAGAAAACGTAGCAATTATGTTGGCTATGCCCTCTGGGCCTCCAACGTTCACCCGATTTGGGCCTCGGTTTCTACGCTGAAATCTAGCCTGGGGCGAGTCCTCATCGATTGCTTCGGGCTCTGGCGTAGACTCATGCCGGGTGAATTCAACCGATCCAGGTCCCTGGTGTAAATACCAGTTCACTCCGACATCCAATGGCTCTTCGAAGCGGGGGTCGGTAGGATCACGCTCGGAGCGATCCAGAACATTGACCGTCAAAGTTGCGGGCTCATCAACAGCAACAGAACCTGAATAATCCTCCACCCGGGCTAACAGGCCAAAGGAACGCTCGCCGTTCACGCCGAATCCAGCCAGGGGCTGTAAGGACCCCTGCGGCCGCGGGAGTATGAAGTCAAGCTCATAAGGTGCTGTTGTGCTGCGCCCCGGAACCTTCAGATCCACTCCGTCCTCCGAAATGAGGTGCCACCAGATGTCCACATCGGTCATATTTGCTGGGACAGTGACTGAAAACACACCCACTGAATGTCCTGGCTCGAAATGAGTTGGCTGCATGCCATTGAATCGGGCTGGCTCAATGTAGTTTCTCTCACCCAGGGGAATATCAACAGCACCCTCGGTATTTCGATTAATCGTGCCAAAAGAGTAAGACACGGTGTCATCTTCGTTGGCAGTCCAGCCTTCCATGACAGGAATTATGGGAAAGCCATTAGGGCTTGACAGGGTTAATAGCAGGGGGGGTGACGGCTGTTGAGCCTGTGCCGGTAGCACTGCCAAAACCGTCAGGGCCATAGTCAGGCCAATGATTATTCTATGAATCTGTTTCATCGGTGTTTTCTCCAAAAAGCAAAGGGAATAAATGCCGTTGTTGTCCAGTTAGTTTACGGCGGTGGATTAGCTCAGGCGCATTTTTTTTTATTTCAAGGTCCATATCCTTACTAAACCTAAGGATAAACGCCATCGGAGTGAGAGTCTAGCCATGTGGGAGCTACATGTAAATTATAAGATAGCAATGGTTGCAATTCGTTGCATTAGTGATTGAGCTGAAACTGGTCCTGATTTTATCAATCTTTGCCTGGTCCTGCGTTGTAGGTATTTTTATAGAGAGCTTTGGAAAAAAGGGGACTTCTGCTCGGGTTAAAATCTATAATTTAGGGTAGCTTACTGATATAAAAGCAATATTTTGTGATATTAGGTGGAATCAATATGGGAAAAATACTGAAATGGTTTGGAATAGTTCTCACCGCTCTCGTCTTTGCCATTGGCTTGCTTGTACTCGGAATGCGCTTTAGTGATGGCCCGCTGGAAATCATATCGGGCGGGCCGTTCAAGACGGGGGAGCTGACGATTCATCCAGATGACTGGAGTTTTCTGACCGGCAGAGACTCTATCGAGTTTCAGACCATGGATCCTTCCACTTCAAGGACGGTCTGGCTTGGAGTCTATGACCGGCGCCTGTTTCTGGTCAGTGGCTATATGACTACCGGTTATGGCAAGTTGTGGAAGCACTGGCCACACTATCTGGAGGAAGACAATCGGGTCATTCTGCGAATCGATGGCAAGCTCTATGAGCAGCGTATGCAACGGATTATGGATGGGCCTGAGGTTGTTCCTGTATTAAATTTATTCAACCGTAAATACGGATTGGGAGCTCAGGCAAGTAGTACGGAAGTTACCGAAGGGCATACCTGGATGTATGAAGTCGTTCCACGCTAATTAGATAGTTGGGATCAAAGCAGAGCAGTAAGAACGTCACCAGTTGTAAACTCGGTGACGCCCTGTCCCATCCCCCACTCAAGCTGAAATAGCTAGTCGCGTAAAGCGAAGGTGTAAACTACATTTCCTGCGGCAACCGTAATATATTGCTTGCCGGCTACTGCGAATGTCATCGGGGCGGCATGCACTCTTCTTCCAAGTGAGATATGCCAAAGTTCCTCGCCGGTGTTTGCATCCAGTGCATAGAAATAGCCGTCTACGCTGCCACTCAATACCAGATCGCCGGCCGTGGTGGAGATGCCAGCCGAAGTGCGTGGCTGCACCGGAAACTCCCAGGCTATATCTCCAGTCGCCGGATCAATGGCACGAAGCGCACTGTAATAGGTGTCCATCGGGCGAGTATAGGAACCGCCTCCACCGGTGAAGCGCTCACCCCGTTCGTACTCTTCATCGCGCTTGAAAAAACGTTGCTCGCCATCGAAGGCATTGACGTAAAATAATTCGGACCTTGGACTATAGGCCGCTGACCACCAATTGGTGCCGCCACCAACCGAGGGAGATACGACAACTCCTTCGTAAGTAGGAATCGTGTTGGGTGCTCGCATAGGCCGCCCGTTTGCATCCAGGCCCAGGGCCCAGGTCTGGGTGGCGTAGGGCTCGCCCACCAGAAATTCACCGGTAGCGCGATCCAGCGTGTAGTAAAACGCATTGCGGTTTGCCCACATGATTACCTGGCGCGTTGCTCCCTCATATTCGATATCAGCAAGAATCGGCACCTGGATAGCATCCCAGTCATGTACGTCATGGGGTGTGAACTGGAAATACCACTCCAGTTCACCGGTATCACCATTTAGTGCCAGGGCCGAATCCGAGTAGAGATTGTCACCCAACCGCGCATCGCCGTTCCAGTCAGGCCCCGGATTGCCGGTGCCCCAATAGATTAGATTAAGATCTGCATCGTAGGAGCCTGTTATCCAACTGGCGCCCCCGCCGGTTTCCCATGAATCATCTGCCCAGCTTGCTACATCGGGATTACCTGGTCCTGCGATCGTGTACGTACGCCATCTACGCTCACCGGTTTCAGCGTCGTAGCCATCGACAAATCCACGAATGCCAAATTCGCCACCGGCAATACCGGTTACAACTGTGTCTTTAACGATCAGCGGTGCGGCGGTTTTACTGTATCCGGATTCATAATCCGCGACTTCCACATCCCACAACAGGTTACCGGTACGCGCATCGATAGCGACCAGATGTGCATCGAGCGTACTCATGAACAGGGTCTCGCCGAGTATGGCAACGCCCCTGTTATTGCGGCCACAGCAAATGCGCAGATCCTCAGGCAACTCGTGGTCGTAGCGCCAGTATTGGCGACCGGTCACAGCATCAACCGCTACCACATTACTGGGGGCTTCGGTAATAAACATGATGCCATCGACAACCAGTGGCACGGTTTCCGCTCTATCGATTACCGGTATTTGATAAGACCATTTGAACTCCAGATCACTCACATTCCTGTTGTTGATCTCATCGAGTGTGCTGTGACGCTGACTACTCAAGGAACCAGAATACATAAGCCAGTTCTCCGGTTCATCGTCTGAGTTGACTAACCGCTCCCAGGTAACTGGTGAAAAGGCAGGCGTCATAGTGGTGGCAAATGGTTCTTCCTGTGCCAGGATTACTCCTCCAGACAGGAATACAAAAAACAAAATTCCTAGGCGTTGCATGATTAATTCTCCTTTCGCAAAGAGAAGAGATAGGCGACAAGATCATCCAACTCCCCCTCGGCTAATGTCTGTGAGTAGCTTGGCATGGTCGAGTCCAGAATCCGCTCGTAAGAAGCAATTTGATTTTTGGGTAGTGACCACAAATCTGAGTTTTGATCGATGACCCGCAAAGTGAACGTGTCTTCATTCATTCTTAGACCTTCTACGGTGGATCCATTCTGGAGCACAGCCTTGACGGTCCACCAGCGCGGAAGTACCTCTTCATGCGGGCTGACCAGGTCCGCCATCAGCTCATCCGGATCTCTCCGCTCGCCAACCCGGCTTAGATCCGGTCCGAGTCTGCCACCGGAGCCGCCGATCATGTGGCAGGCATTACAATCGCCGCCAGCATAGAGTGTCTGTCCACTTGAGACAGAGCCTGGCAGGTCGATATTGGTAGGGTCGGTGCTCAGAGAATTTATGTAGGTTACAACTTGCCAGACAGTAGGATCGGGCGTATCAGGGCTAACCGGCAGCATGGCCGTGCCAGCTATTCCCTCACGCACTATTCTGTAAATACCTGCATCGGTACTGGCGCGAGAGAGGCTTCTGGTTAAATCGGGAGCGCCGGTTTCATCATTGCCTGTCGCGTCTTCTCCATGGCAACGCGAACATTGGCGCTGGAAGTAGCGTTCTCCGAGACGCGCATCCACACCAGTATCATAGAGATTGCCGGCATCCTGGGCGGATGCGGTTAGGCCCCAAAGACCGCTGACCAGTACTCCGTACAGCAAAGCTAACTTCAACCATACCCTGAAATTCCAGTACATAGTGCCTCCAATTCTTGTATTCATTGACGGTAACAGAGAGGTTACGAATCTGTTGAATAAAAGTCCAGCTAATCAGTGAACTCGGTAAGACAGTGTTGCGGTTGATTCTCGATCTAAAACCCACTACCGTTGGCCACACTAGTACCTCGACCAGGGTTAATTTTGGAGTGCAGAGTTCACCAGACTGTTCAGTGTTAGGCGCAGTGACGCGGGCCTAGCACCGCTAAGTCAAGTTGCTGCAACGCCACAATGGACAGTCTGGTGAACTCCCGAAGGGCGGGCCTCTCAGCATTCACCTGCTGCGTTGCTTTCACTTGATGGAGCGCAGGCTACGAAGGCGCAAAAGCGCCTTGCAGCTAAATGCTGAGAGACCCGCTGCACCCGAAACTTAACCCTGGTCGAGGTACTAGGATGAGCTTGGCGAAATAGTGTTCGGACAAATCTGATGGATTGTAAGCAGGAGCTAAGGTATGAAACTAATGACACATGACACTCTCGGCAGAGTACTCGTTCGCGGATTTTGCCTGTTACTACTCTGTTCTTCCGTGTATTCCCAGGAACCGCCCCTGGTAACTAATCTGGAAAACGTGGAGTGGGGCCCCGCCGGAGGTGGTAATGGATTTCCAGTAGGTGTTCGTACCGCCAGGTTGGGAGTAGATGCGACCAGTGGTGGTGTCTCCTATTACGCCAGGTTTCCGACCGGATCTCACTTCGATCTGCATTGGCACACACATGACGAATATGTAGCGGTGCTACGTGGAGAGGTGACTCTGGTCCTTGGAGATACCAGTCACTTGTTGGTGCCGGGCAGCTATATTGTAATTCCCGGCAAGATGAATCATTCCTGGGATGTTCCAACCGGTGAGGATGCTATTATCCTCGTTCGGCGTGGCGGACCGGCAGATTTCAATTTTGTTGAGCAGTAAAGTGCTGTCAACCCGTTGCTATTGCTCTTGATCGGGAACAGTTGGTGTTCACAATACTATAGGAAACCCAATGCCCTCTATTATTTACCCAACCACCAACTTTGCGGAAATTGAGCAGCTGTGCATCGAGCGTGGTGAAGGCGTCTATGTTTACGATGATCGGGGCAATCAATACCTTGAAGGACTGGCCGGGCTCTGGTGTACCTCGTTAGGCCACGGGAATGAGGAATTAGCGGATGCTGCCGCTGAGCAAATGCGTAAACTGGCCTTCAGCCATATGTTTGGCGGTAAGACACATCAAATCGGCATGGACCTGGCTGAAAAATTGGCTGCCATGCTGCCGATGGATGATGCCAGAATTTTCTTCGGTACCTCCGGGAGTGATGCTAACGATACCCACCTTAAAATATTGCATTACTACTTCAATGTAATTGGCAAGCCGGAAAAAAATAAAATAATTAGTCGTGAACGTTCCTATCATGGAGTCAGCGTAGCCGCCGCCTCGCTAACCGCTCTGGCACCGATGCAGACTCATTTCGACTTGCCGGTAGCGGCGCTCGGTATTCTGCGAACGGATGCCCCTTATTATTATCGCGGTGCTCAACCAGGGGAATCTGAAATTGAATTTGTTGACCGAATCGTTGACAAGCTGGAGCGGCTCATAGTTGAGGAAGGACCAGAAACTATTGCCGCTTTTATCGCCGAGCCGATAGCCGGGGCTGGTGGTGTCATCGTACCGCCTGTTGGCTATTATGAAAAAGTGCAGGCGGTGCTGGATAGATATGATATTCTATTCTGGGCGGATGAAGTGATTACTGGATTCGGTCGAACCGGGAATGATTTTGGTTCCACTACACTGGGTATCGATAAACCAGCACTGATGACCCTGGCCAAGCAAATGTCATCGGGTTATATCCCTATCAGTGCAGCGGCTCTGCGTGGAGGCCTGTATGAGGCTCTGGTCAATCCAAGCAGCGAAGTGGGAATTTTTGGCCACGGTTATACCTACTCCGGTCATCCAGTCGCCTGTGCCGTAGCAATGAAAACCCTGGAAATTTACGAGCGGGACAATATATTTCACCATGCAGCCAGAATGGGGGAATACCTGCAAAAACGTCTGCGTGAGTTTGCTGATCATCCATTGGTAGGTGAAGTCCGAGGTGCAGGATTAATCGCAGCCATTGAGTTGGTAGCTAACAAAACTACCCGACAGGCATTTGAAGGTGGTGATGTAGGAAAATTTGTTCAACAGGCCTGTCAGGATAATGGCCTGATAATTCGTGTTATGGCAGGCTCGACAGTTGCATTTTGCCCACCGTTGATAATTAATCAGGCGCAGGTTGATGAGCTAATTGAGAAGATGTCCAGCGCGCTGGAACAAACTCTGGACTTTGTTACCCGGGGAAATCTTTTGCTAGCCTAGAGTGGCAGGTCAACTGGCTCCCGCAACAATTGAGTTCCGCTTGTACCCCTGAAGCAAGACCGATTCTGGCTTGTGCTCATCGCCAGAGACTGTATGCCATTAATCAGAGGTGACCTTGATATTGCTAAAACCAGACTAATGAGCAAAGATGTGCAAGATTCATTACCTGACTGAGAGGCACGATTTGCAGTACGCATCACTAACTGGTGAAAGATTGGAAGAAGACCAGGCGTTGGCTCTGGCTGATTGTGATAACACGGCGGCTCTGATAGACGTTGCCGGCGCATTGCGTGATCGGCATCACCGTAATATAGTCACCTATTCCCGAAAAGTCTTTATCCCCCTGACCCATCTGTGCCGTGATGTTTGCCATTACTGCACTTTTGCCCAAACTCCGAGCAAACTACCCCACCCGTACATGGATATTGAACAAGTACTGGAACTCTGCCGGCAGGGTGCCAAAGCGGGTTGCCAGGAAGCCTTATTCACCCTGGGTGAGAAACCTGAACTGCGTTATAAAGCAGCACGACAGGCGCTTGATGAACTGGGATTTGCCACTACCCTTGACTATGTAAATGAAGTTGCACGTAGAGTATTGGAAGAAACGGGCTTATTACCCCACATAAACGCTGGCTGTATGACCAGCGATGAACTTGCCAGGGCGCGAAAGGTTAGTGCCTCCATGGGCATCATGCTGGAATCTGCCTCATCCCGCTTGTGCGAGAAGGGCATGCCGCATTACGGCTCACCAGATAAGAATCCATTAGCAAGATTACAAACCATCGATCTCGCAGGTAAGGCCTCAGTGCCTTTTACCTCCGGTATTTTGATTGGAATAGGGGAGACTCGACGGGAGCGTATTGAGTCACTTCTCCATCTGCGTGAGTTGCATGAGCGTTATGGGCACATACAGGAAATTATTGTGCAGAATTTTCGTGCCAAGCCAAATACCAAAATGGCCCAGTCTCCGGAACCGGATCTGAATGAGCTGCTCTGGACAATCGCAGTGGCACGATTGATTTTTGGGGCTGAAATGAATATTCAGGCACCACCCAATCTAAGTCCTGGCGTATTGCCGCGATTAGTGACCGCAGGTATCAATGACTGGGGAGGCGTGTCACCACTGACACCAGATCATGTAAACCCCGAAGCACCCTGGCCGCATCTGGATAAATTAGCCAGAGAGACCGAAGCAGCAGGCAAGTTTCTGGAGCAGCGACTGACGATCTACCCGGAGTTTGTTGCGAATCCCTTGCGTTGGCTGGATGACGCACTGCAAACCTCAGTTTTGCAGCTTAGCGACGGGAGTGGCTTCGCCCGACGAGACACCTGGACACCTGGCGAAGCGCAAGCCGTGCCCCTGGTGGAAGCTATGCTGCTGAACCAAACGGATACTAAGGAATCAGTTTCCGCAAACATTCGTGAATCAGTTGAGACATGTGAAGCCCAAGGTTCGCTTGAGTTACAAGATATTGTCCAATTATTCGAGGCCAGGGGTGCAGATTTCTCTTATATTACCCGACACGCCGACTCGCTTCGTCAACAGGTTAATGGTGATAAAGTCAGCTATGTTGTTAATCGCAATATTAATTACACCAATGTCTGTTACTTTAAGTGTGAGTTCTGCGCCTTTTCTAAAGGGAAACTCAGCGAAAATTTGCGCGGACGACCCTATGATGTCAGTGCGGAGGAAATTGCCAGACGATGTAAAGAGGCCTGGGACCGAGGTGCGACTGAGGTGTGCATGCAAGGGGGTATTCATCCCGATTACACCGGTCAAACTTATTTGGACATAGTGCAGACAGTACGAAATTCCGTGCCCGATTTGCATATCCATGCTTTTTCACCGCTGGAAGTCTGGCAGGGGGCGGCGACCATGGGAATCGCAGTGGAAGATTTTTTATACCGCTTGCAAGCGGCCGGATTAGACACATTGCCCGGTACCGCTGCCGAAATCCTACATGATGATATAAGGGCAAAAATTTGCCCGGACAAGATAAATACAGCACAGTGGTTACAAGTCATGGAGGCTGCTCACACGGTGGGTTTTAACACCACCGCCACCATTATGTATGGACATATTGATACGCCCTGGCATTGGGCTAGCCATTTATTGCGTGTTAGGGAATTACAACAACGCACCGGTGGTTTTACCGAGTTTGTCCCGCTGCCCTATGTGCACATGGAAGCCCCCCTGTATTTAAAAGGTAAATCACGTCGTGGGCCGAGCTACCGGGAAGCAATTTTGATGCACGCGGTAGCTCGTCTGGTCTTCCATGGATTGATTTCCAATATCCAGTCATCCTGGGTGAAGATGGGCGTAGAAGGAGTAACGGCCTGTCTGAATGCCGGGGCTAATGATCTGGGCGGGACGCTGATGAACGAAAGCATAACCCGGGCTGCCGGAGCCGGTCATGGACAGGAATGGGCACCTGCATTAATGGAAGAGACAATTCGTAATATAGGACGGTTCCCTCGAATGAGAACTACACAGTATGAAGACGTTAGCAGGGAACGTCGTAATACAGCCTTCAATGCTGAGCAACTTAGAGAAATTGATAACTCAACGGCAGGTAAGTTGCAAAGAGACAAGCGGCTTGAAAATCTCGCGCAAGTAGTCTGAAATACGTCAATTTATGCAATAAAATGCCAGGCCAGATTAAGAGCCACAGTGGCAAACTATATGAGCGAACGAAGTTTAAGGGAGTAAATTGGTTGGTGAAAGGTTAAACAGGATTGCGGGAATCGGGATGTATTGGTAGTTATGAAGATTGCAGTCACGGGTGCCAACAGCAGTGTTGGTCTGAATTTGTTGCAGCATGTCATTGCTGATGATGAGCTGGATGTTATTGCCGCAGTGCGCTCGGAGCGAGCAGCTGCCACGCTCCCTGTTGCTTCCCGGGTCGAAGCCAGCATAATAAGCTACCATGATGTTACTGAACTGGCTGAGGCTATTGCCGGCGTTTCTTGTGTCGTACACTTGGCTGGCATTTTGATCGAGGGAAAAGGCTCGACCTATGCCCACTCGAATATTGCGTCAACCGAGGCAGTGGTTAAAGCAGCTCAGATAGCAGAGGCAAAACATCTGGTTTTAATCAGTGTTGTTGGCGCCAGTTTGGACACCTCAAATGCCTATTTTAGATCAAAGGCATTGGCAGAACAGTTTGTAGAGGAGTCCGGCATATCAGCAACTATAATTCGAACCCCTATTTTACTTGGGCCAGATACAGCGGGAGCACACGCACTTGTTGCGGCCGCCGCCCAAGGCCGGGCCAAGCTCCTGGGAGGGGGGCGTTATTTCATGCGTCCTCTCGATGTGGATGACCTGAGTTTGGCGATTCTTAAAAGTTGTAAGTGCCAGGCCAACGGCGTAGCGGTGCATGAATTGGTGGGGCCGGATTCGATTCTTTATCGTGATCTAGTTAGTCGGGTGGCCAGGATGCTGGGCAGAGAGATTACTATCGGTACTATTCCTATCTGGAGTGCCAAATTTCTTGCAGCGATTACCAGTCGCTTGCAACGCGGTGGAATTTCTCCGACAGTGATTGATGTCATCACGATGAATGAGGTAGTACACCACAACGCGGATGCCGCTATTGGAATTACACTCACCCCACTGGATAAGACGCTGGAAAAAGTAATGTCAACAAAGAAGAATACAATATGACTGAGCCCGAATTCGAGGACACTATGGAATCAGAAGATAACGAGGTTAGAACTCCTCGCAAATCCAGCACTGCGCAGCGTATTATTTTTCTGCTCATTACCGCCCTGTGTTTCGCGTATCTGTACTATCGCTTGAATGGCGCAGCACTGCGAGAGGGGCTGACTCTTGCTGACTATATGACTGAAGTTTTCGCCAATGTGCAATGGATTCCCTGGCTACTGTTGATGATGGCGTACTCGGGGTTCTATTTTGCCATTGATACTCTGGTGGTAACTCGCGCGCTTAGCTGGTTTATCCAGAAGATTCGATACCGGGATATTCTCCCCATCCGCGCCAGTGCTTATATTATTTCCATTTTTAACGAACAGATTGGCAAGGGCGCCATGGCCTATTATCTCAATAAGCGAGATCAAGTGCCTGGTTGGGAAGTGGGTTCGGTGATGTTGTTTATCATGTTTTGTGAAATGTTCTATTTATTGGCCTGGGCTACTATAGGCTATGTATTTAGCCGGGACACCTTGCCTGAGGTCTTCGGTCTTATACCCTACATAGCTCTGGGGTCAGGTTTGATTCTGTGTGTCTGGATACTCTATTTTCAGGGGAAATTATTACCTGGCAATCAGATCAGGGATCGACGATTGCTCCACGCTTTTAAGCTGGCCAGACCCTGGCATTATGGCGCTTTCTTCCTGTTACGCTCACCGGCGTTAATTTCTGCTGTCGTGGTTTATACGATCGCCTTGAATCTATTCGGTGTTGAAGCTTCCTTTGTTTCATTATTGGGCTATCTACCGGTAATTTTCTTCGCGGCTACAGTGCCAACCCCAATGCGGGCAGCTGCAATCACGTTCTGGGTTATCCTGTTTCCGGAAAATGAGGGGCAAATGGCCGCATTCGGATTCGTCCAGCACAATTTCTTTATCCTGTTTAATGCGGCGATCGGTTTGTTGTTCTGGCGCCGGGCGCAGCGGGAACTATTTACAGAATCGCCCAACGAGGCGTGAATTACCTTGCTGAATTTGAATTCCATTGCCATGGCGTTGAGAGTTAAACAGGTTCTTAGACAACAATGGCCAATTTTTTAACTGGTATTCGACTATTGCTGGCTGTTCCGAGCGCGATGGCGTTCGCACGATCCGACTTCATATCAGCATTTATGTTGTTGGGGCTGCTATTTGCGGCCATCGCAACAGATTATTTCGATGGCATAGTTGCTCGTAAAACCAATACTGCCTCCGTCAGAGGGCAAGTATTCGACCATTCCACGGATTTTTTATTTGTCACCTCCGGGCTTGCTGGTGCCGCTTATGCCGGCGCCATAAATCCGCTGTTACCCATTTTGATTGTGGTGGCGTTTTTGCAGTATGTGCTGGATTCCTATTTTTTCTATCGAGAAAAACAACTGCATATGAGTTTTCTCGGTCGCTGGAATGGTATCTTCTATTTTGTGCCTTTATTGCTAATCGCTCTATCACGAATAGAATTCAATGTAGCCATTAATGATTTTCTTCCCGCCTCTATCGTCCTGATGGGTTATCTGCTATTGCTGTCCACAGTGGCGTCGATCATAGACAGAGCCATAGCGCCATTACGAGTCAAGCACTGACAGCTTCAATCCCAACGAGACATTGAGGATCCTTAATAGGTTATAGTGGCTACCCATTGTAGCCGGCATACTGCGGCAATTCATCAGGGCAGGGAAATTCTATGAAACTCAACCTCAAACCAGTGCTACATGTCTGAAGTCAAAAGCCCGGAAATCTACTACGGCTGGAAGATAGTTGCAGCGATTCTGGTTTTGCTGACCTTCACCAGTGGGCTGAGTTTTTACAATCAGGCTGTGTACCTTAATGCGCTCGCAACCAATCCGGCATTCACGGTGCAATCGGCTTCACTCGCAGTTTCAATTTTCTTCTTCAGCGGTGGCATAGCGGGTCTTTGGGTGGCGAAGTGGGTGCAGGATTTTGATCCCCGCCTTAGTATTATTATCGGGGCAGTGATCTCCTGTGCCGCCCTTTCTTCACTCGCCCTGGTAGAGGAAGTCTGGCAGCTCTATATCCTCTACGCGATTTTTGGTGTTGGCTTCTCCGCCTCCTCCCTGATACCAGCTACCACCTTGGTGACACGCTGGTTTCAGAAAAATCGCGCCATCGCGTTATCAATTGCCTCGACCGGTTTATCCCTGGGAGGTGTGATTATCACCCCAATTAGCGTGGTTATGGTTGAGTCCCAGGGCTTGTCCCGGGCAGCACCGATTTTGGGAATTCTGTACTTAATTGGGGTAATACCGGTTGCCTGGATATGGCTGCGACCTAGCCCGGAATCCATGGGCTTAAGAGTGCATGGCAGCGACACGGCAGCGCACCACGATACCGATCTACCCAAGCAATCGAAGACGAGTTCGGCTGTTTTACCAGCAAGTAGCAAAACACTGCACACGGATGGAATTTCATTCCAAGAGGCCTGTCGTAATCGATTTTTCTGGGGTGTCAGTACGGCCTATATTTTCCTGATGATGGCGCAGGTGGGAGGAATTGCTCATCAATACGGTTTAGCCAGGGAAATTCTGACCGAAGCACAGACTGCGGCAGCAGTGGCTATTTTACCGGTGGCCAGTATCATCGGTCGTCTGATTGGAGGCTGGCTCGTGGAGCAAATTTCGATCCGGTTTTTCTCCATAGTGACGATGTCTATTCAAGTCATTTCACTGGGTCTGCTAGCAGGAGGGTTCAGCATCGCTAGTTTGGGAATCGGCCTGGCACTTTTCGGTGTGACGGTTGGAAATCTGTTGATGTTGCAACCGCTGCTTATTGCCGAGGCATTTGGTGTTAAGGACTATGCCCGAATTTTTTCCATATGTAATTTAATGTCCTCCTGGGGTACTGCAAGTGGGCCTGCGCTGCTAGGATTCTTCTACACTGTAAGCCAGAGCCAGTACAGTATGCCCTACATTGTTGCAGCACTTGCAGGGCTCGCAGGCTTGCTTTTATTCATTGGCGGTGGAGCAGTAAAACAACGATGACCTGCCCCCCAAATAGCCGTTCAGAGCTGCCCTAGTCGGAACCCGCTACACCAGGATCAGGATATGATGCTAGAATTAGTTTCGTCAACAACGGAAGCTTACTGAAGCTGGACACAAAATACCGTGAAAATTTTGATGGTCTATCCGCAAATAGATGCACCTCTGGGAACCAATCATGGTATTGCCTCCCTGGCGGGTGTACTGCATGCCAATGGCCATGAACTGGACCTCATGCATGTGTCTGAAAAATACCAATCGGTGCCCAGCAGCAAGGAAATTATTGGCTACATAGACCGCACAAAACCGGGATTAATCGGCTTCTCTGCCATGTCTCAGCAATACGACTGGATTGCGGAAAAGAGCAGGGATATACGGCGGGTACTGCCTGAATTTATTCAGGTTATCGGTGGAGTTCACTGCACCATGGTTCCAGATGAAGTGCATAAGTCCAGATTGTTCGATTATGTTTGCGTCGGCGAAGGAGACTATGCCTTACTCGAGTTAATGGATGCAATCGAAAACGAAAAACCAACGCAAACCCTGGCTAACTTCCGCTCCTGGATAGGAGATGTCCCGATAGTTAATCCGGTTGCGCCCTTTCCTGATTTGGATGAGTTGCCACCGCTGGATTACAACGTATTCGATATGCCGGCAGTAATGAAAGAAACGCGGGGCTGGATGGGGATATTGACCTCAAGAGGCTGTCCCTACAAATGCACCTACTGCTTTAATATAGAAATTGTGGAACAGTATATTGAAGACGGAGCGGCAAAAAATGTTAAAGCCTTTCTCCGCCATTTTCCCATCGATGTAATGATGAATGATTTGATCAAACTCAAAGCCGAAAATCCGCAGATCAATACATTTATTTTTGATGATGATTTATTTACTCTGAATACTGAATACGTTATCAAATTTTGTGATGCGTATATCGAACATGAGGTCAATATTCCTTTTGTGGTAAATGGTCATGTAAACTGTTTTGAAGCAACTGCAGCCAGTGCCCTCAAGGCGGCCGGCTGTATAATCGTCAAGTTCGGCCTCGAATCAGGCTCGCCCAGAGTGCGCAGGGAAATATTGAAACGGCACATGAAGAATGAACAAATCGTGCGGTCTTTCCATGCTGCACATGCCTATAATTTACACAGTTCTGCGTTCATAATGTTTGGCTTGCCTTACGAAAGTCGCGAAGAAATTATGGAAACCATAAGGCTTTGTGCGGAGGTGAAAATGGGCAGATTTCGCTGGGCTCTGTTTTTTCCCTTCAAAGGTACGGCCGGTTATGACATTGCCAAACCCCTTATCGATGAATCGAAAATGTCAGGAAAGGGGAATTATTTCGATGGATCCTGCTTGAATTTTGGTCCTTCTCATGATTTATTTCTGGATAAATTGAGTAGATTATGTAATTGGTACGTAAATGCCGAAACCGATTGGGAATGTGCCCAGATTTATAAAAAGTTGGTCGATACGGTGGAAGCCATGGACCGGGACACGTGGTTGGCAGAGCGAGATGAACTGGTTGCCTATGACAGAGATCTGTCAGAGGATTTAATATCTCAAAACAAAATTCACTACACCATCCGTTATTCAAATGTTATGGGCGTAAGGTCTGACTATATCCAACAGGAGAGGGAGCAATTGGCGGCAGGCAAAGTAGATCAGGCTGTGGCATATACGCTTGATCAGGGCTAGCTGCTCAAAAACTCTCAATCATTTCCCCAAATGCTATCCACTCTCAAATCAGTTAGAAATCTGGCTATTCACTGTCCCAACTGGGTTGGTGACATCGTTATGGCAACGCCAGTTTTTCAATGCTTAAAAGAAAACCTTCCCGATACCAGGTTGATTCTGTGTGTGCGCCCCTATGCAACAGGAATATTGGCAGACAATCCCCATGTGGATGCCGTCCTTGGCTGTGATGATAAGAGTATTTCTGGATTGAAGGAGTTTCGTTGTGCAATCGGACACTACAATCCTGAAGCGGGTTTGTTGTTAACTAACACAACGCATTCCTTTATTACTTTTAAGGTGGCGGGTATTGCCAAAATTTATGGTTACAAGCGAAATTGGCGAAAGTACTTCCTGTCGGGCGGACCTGCACCACAGATGCTTAACGGGAAGGTCGCTCCAGAACCGATGCAGGACTATTATCTGAAACTTTGTGAATTCCTTGGGCTTGTGTTACCCCAGAACCCCCAACCCAGATTATTTATCTCTGATAAGTTGCTTCGCCATGGCAATGATTTATTGCAGGCTTACGGCATTGGAGAATCTGATTTGCTTATCGGGATAAACCCGGGAGCAAGTTTCGGCTCTTCAAAATGCTGGCCTTCCCCATATTTTGCTAAACTCTGTGATATGTTACATGACCGCTATACCTGTAAAATTCTGCTACTGGTAGGACCTGCGGAGGAAGACATTGCTCGCAACATCGTGGACCAAAGCTCGGCAAAAATTATCAATACAGCGGGAGATAAATTGGATCTGGAAGAGCTTAAGCCGGTTATTAAACGCTGCAACATTCTAGTTACAAATGATACCGGACCGCGCCACTATGCGGCTGCGTTCGATATCCCGAATATTGTTCTCATGGGCCCCACTAATCCAATCTATACTGCGAGGAACACAGAGAGAAGTGTGGTGCTGAGAAAAGAGTTGGCTTGTTCCCCGTGCCACAAAAAAACCTGCCCTTTTGATCATCATTCGTGCATGAAGGAATTAACGCCTGAGCTTGTATTTGGAGAAGTTGCAAAGTTATTGCCCAGGGACAGAAATTGAAACCTGAATTTTATATTGCACAATGGAGTCAACAAAAAAAGAAACCTGATGAAGATTCTTTACTTTTTCTTGCTGAACGGGTAGCTGCAAATTTCATAGATCGTTATTTTTATAATGATGAATATGAAAGGCAATACATTGATCTGCTCTGTGAGATGGCAACCTTTTTTGAAAGTCCCAAATTGAATCAAATAGCGTCCGGTGCATTTTTCGGTACGGTCGTTGAGCGCCTTTGTGATGATTTTGAGGAATTGCAAACGGAAACATACAATCGTCTGATCTCCCAGGTAATAGATAATATTCGCCGCATGCCCGAAGGCAGTGAACTGGATGGCAAGCTCACCGGGATGGGCCTAAGCACCGAGGAGGAAATATATCAGCGGGTGGAAAACAACCGGATTAATCCGGATGAAAAAATACCGGTCCATTTCAATCCACAAAAAATCATTCTTCTATCCCGCGTGACGATAGGTGCCGATGTGGCTGTTACCAGTGTAATTTGTCGGCGCATCACAAGACGCTTTCCCGAGGCCAGGATCATCATTGTTGGCAACAGCAAGTTGAGGGAAATAATGGCTGATACGCCGCAGACCGAAATACTGTGTTTGGAGTATTCTCGTCGAGGAGGACTGATAGAAAAGTTTAATGCCTGGCTGGATCTGCTCGCTGTTATTCAAGGGGAGATTTCCGAATTGAGTGACGATCAGTACCTCGTGCTGGACCCGGATTCCAGACTCACGCAGCTAGGCGTACTCCCTGTGGTGGGCGCCGATAGCTATCGGTTTTTCAATAGCCGTGGGAAACCGAGCTATCCAGCCAAGGCATCCATATCTGAGCTTACCAATGTCTGGCTCAATGCAGTTTTAGATGAAGAGGAATTTTGCTACCCAAAAATTTGGCCCTCACGCTTGGATATTGAGAGCGCAAAATCATTTACTGGAAGGCTTCATGATTCGGGCAGCTTTGACATAATTTGCGTTAATCTGGGCGTTGGAGGAAATTCCAGAAAGCGGCTTACTGGGGATTTTGAAGTCAGTTTGACATTGCAACTCTTAGCGCAGACCCGGGCTACGGTACTGTTGGATCTGGGTTTTGGTGAAGAAGAAAGAACACAGACTGGTGAAATAATTGAGGCGGTAGCCGCAGCGGGATTCGACACTGTAAGCAGCGATTTTGCGGCGCTTGACAGCGTAGATATTAAAGCGAGGCTCATTGGAATCGAGTGTGGTATCGGACAGATAGCTGCACTAATTAGTCAGTGTGATGAATTCATCGGCTACGATTCGGCCTGCCAGCACATAGCCGCGGCTCAGGGGATCAGGTCCTGTACCGTTTTTGCAGGCAGCAATAATGTAAGGTTTATCAGACGCTGGCGAGCTAGTGGACCGAACGTGAGTGAAATAGTTTTCATTGACACACTCAGTAAGGATCGAGAGATAAATACAACAGAAGTGGTTGCAAGAATTTTGGGAACACTGAGGCCCAGCTAGCTTAATCCAATAATTAATAATGATGGGAGAGAGCAGATGTCTGGCAACCGGTGTGCCATGCGCTATTACAACGGGTCAGGGTTCAGTCGAACAGCGAATTAATGAGGGATTTCGCTTTGTAACTGTGGGGGCAGATGGAGGCCTTTCTACGGGGGCATCTAACGCTTTGCAAAGAGGAAAGGCCGCTGCTGGCCGATAGCACAACAGCTTAGACAGGATTAGTGTCGCCCCAGGAATCGCTGCTGTTCTCAGCTTCCTGGCTTGGGCTGGCAATCTGTAAATCACTTATTACCGATTCCATGGCCCGATCGAGTAATGCGCTGTCACTGATAATCCTGGCACTGCCAGCTTTTAGTTCATGAGCCAGGCTCATTTGGGATATCTCGATGATTCAAACGCCCTGATTATTCATGAAGAAAAGTTTATTAATGCTGCTTATCCTGGTTGCCAGCTTGCAGCGAACAGACTGTTCGTCTGCCCCATCAAATTCGAGCCAGGCACCAATGGGAAGCCCTTCAACCTCTACTAAATTGGGATCATTCTTGGCGAGTTTTGGCTGCGCCTCGCCAGCGCTATGTTCACGGACTAATAGGCCGGCAGGCGCCGCGGATTTTTCAGCTATTCCGGCGGCATCCTGCTGACCTGCAATTTCTGCTTTATGAAAACTGTATTCCTGCACCTGTTTCAACTGCCGCATTATTTTAGTTACCTTGGTTTTGGACGCACCAGCTATACCCAGCACCTTGGTTAAATTTTCTAGTAATCTCGGGTTAACTTTATTAAAGCGTTCCCTGTCCCCTGGTTGTTTGTCGACCTGTACTGTCCACAACAGGACATCGATCGTATTGATTATGGGCTTCCACGTATTGCTCTCTGGACCTTCTTTTAATACCAGTTTAACCAGGAAGTCATGCAGATAAGTGTCCAGCAGCTTATTTATGGATGGATCCAGATTAGTTTTCAAAACTCTTTCGTTGAGTTTTGCATTGACAAATTCATGTACATCATCGAGTTGCGTACTATGGTCTTTGGTCTCTCTGATTCGTTCTTCCAGCTTGAGGTCCTTGCCGGAGCGTTGGGCCTTGGCATCGCGTAGTTCCTGAATTATCCCCTCAAGAAATGCATAATCGGCATCTGTTTCATCCAGGATTTTTGTTACCAGCTCTTCCACTTTTTTAAATATCGGATCATCTTCAATTTGATCTGACTCGGCCCATCCAATGCCGGCCCTGGCGAAATCATTGAGGATGACACGAGCAGGATGTTGCTCCTGATTGAAAAAAGTGGCATCACTCAAGGCAATTTTCATGATTGTAATCTGGGTGCGGCCAATGAGTTCTTTCATGGCAAGCGGTAGAGATTCGTCTTTCCAAATTGCTTCAAACAGAAGCGTGACAAAACTTATTACATCATTGGACTTGGCATCTATTGTCTCGATATCGCCAGCCTTCACACCTTGCTCAAGGGTTTTGTCTATGGATTCCTTGCTTAGCGCAGCGCCTGTCTCAGGTTGCTCGGCTACTGAAGTGGGGCTCTTGGCTGTCATTGATGATTAGATGTTCGTAAGCATGTCCATTAATTGAGACTGTTGCAGCGCCTGGGCTTTCTGTTCATCCGCTATTTTGCCGAGTTGACCGATCTTCTCCAGTTCATTGCCCTGCACACCCTGAGCTGACTCTGTTGCACCAGTTTGACTGGCCGGAGCAGGTGTGCCTTGTCCGGAGTTGATAGTGTTAACTGCCAGGCCTTTCACCAGGGTTTGCATCACCTCAAACAGGTCTTCAGTTCGGTCCTTCGGAGAGGCTTTGGAAATTGCTTCATTGGCGATGTTCTCTTTTTCCATCCTCTTTTTCTGTAATGCTCTATTTCGGGCCTTCATATCCAGGTTCGGTAAAACATCGAGATCGATCAAAATCCCATTCGCTTCTTCCATAACCGTTTCCAGATTGTGAAAAACCGACTTATTGAATTCGCGGGCGATGGTTAACAGATAGTGCGCCTTTAGCCCCAGTGGCCGAACGGCCTCGTTAAAGGAGTCGCCAATGTGTTCCGGATCAAGCGGATTATTCGTTTCATCAATTTGCCTATTATCAAACAGGGAATCCAGTCTGGCAGTGAAACTGATATATTGTTTCATGTCGCTATTTCGAGTATGGGTAACCATACTTTCCATGGCGATGACGGCCTCCAGATAATCGTGGTCTACCAGTGTGAGATTATCCGAATCCAGCTCTGCAACGGTAAGAGGAGCGTCTTTCAGTGAGGTCAGTTGATCAAAATAGGTATTCAGATTTTGCAGGAAACGCTCCGTAATTCCTGGCGACTCGTCCCTGATTGGAGGCGGCTGGGACCCTGCGAATTGCATAGCTTGCGCTTCAATTTTCAAAGTGGCGCTCTCCAGCGCCTCCATTACCAGCCGGGTGAGGGATTTGGTTGCTGCAAATTTAACTTTGTTTATGACTTCTTTCACGTAAACTTCCAGTTGGTGAACCGGATAAATTCAGATGTTAGCTACAACTCGCCTTTCAGTATAGACCATTATAAAGAGGATTCTGGTTGATTTGCTGCAATTTTATGCCTCGAATTCCGTTATCCTACGCTTTTATACGCGTGCTTGCGATCAGATATCCCACGAAACACAGGAGTTTAATATAAACGAAGCAAATCTTAATTGCGCAGAAATTTAACTTGTGACCAATTATCAGGCAATTTGGCATAATATCTATTGGCAAAACATGAATTAGTAGTGCTGTCAGGTAATCGGGAAATTTAGAGGTCAACCACAATAGTGACAAATAATTTCCTGTGGGCAGGTTTTACGGTAGATTGAGTCGCGCCAACGCTTAGTTGGGCAGTCCGTCAGGTTCAGATAACGAGTAGTAAAGGCATGCTAAATTTTCCCCAACCCCCAAAAAGTTATGCCTCTTTATACCTTGAGGAAACCGACAAACCCCTGCCGAAGAAGATAAACCCAAATACGCGTTATACCATGTTCAGCACAATTGCCACAGGTGGAAAATCACTGATCAAGTCTTGCAAGGATTTGCATCTCTGCAGATTCGTTTGTTACAAGACCCTGCGTCCTGAATTCATCGGAGATGAAATTGAGCAACAACGGCTATTGCGTGAGGCGCGAGTCTCTGCGATGTTACAACACCCGAACACAGTGCCCACCTACGAACTGGGCCGAGATGGCAGGGGGAATTATTATTTCACGATGAAGCTGGTGCACGGCTATACCATGCGAGAGATTCTGGATTTCCGTGAGCGTTATGACTTGACTCAACTGGTGGATGTCATCGTTCAAATTGGCCACGCCTTGCAATATGCCCATACCCATGGCGTGGCCCATCGAGATATTAAGCCAGAGAATATTCTGGTTGGCCCCTACGGTGAAGTTTTGCTGTTGGATTGGGGCCTCGCCAAAGTATGGAAATCGGATGGATCTACGGTAGAAGACCCAGCATCAGAAGAAGAATCGGCAGAAGCCCTTACCATCACCGGGCATGGGAAGCTGCAGGGCACTGCTTCCTATATGTCCCCGGAACAGATAAACCGCGATCCCAACATCGACCATCGGACTGATATCTACAGCCTCGGTGCGATTCTTTACGAGATCCTGGCTGGGCGCACTCCCTTTGTTGGAGACAAGGTCCACGAGGTCATAAGCAGCACCCTGAAAGATGATCCACCAGTTCCGTCGGCAATGTCGAAGCAGCCTATTCCAGCCGTGTTGGAGCAATCGGCAATGCGGTGTTTGCAGAAGAATCCAGGCCAGCGATTTGAATCCATATCCCAGCTGCTCAGGGAGTTACAACAGGATTGGAAGGTGGACCTGGCCTTGTCCTCGACCAAAGATTCCAAGTAGCAGGTAGTACCGATGCTAGTGGCAATAATGCGTGGGAGATTGCCGCTTTCGACTAGCAGCCAGGTACGTATTTTAGTCGAATAGTTATTGATTCCTGATGCCTAAACATCTAAGTTACTGGCTTGGAGTGAGCAATCAATGGGAAATTCTCGTGAAATCATGTGCTTTTTTATTATTTTAGAGGCTTACTCACTTTAGATACTACTAATTTATTTGGCGACAGCATTAGAAAACGAAGGGTTATTAATGAAAACGAAATCTAAAAAATTGGCATTGATAAGTTATCTGACGATACTGATCGGAATATTCTCAATATCGACAGTACTAGCTCAGGGCGACGGAATTACCCGTACGCCCGATGGGAAACCTGATTTCAGTGGCATTTGGCAAGCTTTGACATCTGCGCACTACAATATTGAGCCCCATGCGGCAGAGGGTGGCCCACATCCCGGTTTATTTGGCGCACTGTCTGCTGTACCTGCCGGTCTTGGTATTGTCGAAGGAGGGCAAATTCCATACAACGAGCAGAGCCGTAGGCAGCGTGATGCAAACAGGGCAACTGCATTGGAAAATGATCCTTTAGCAAAATGCTATATGCCTGGTGTTCCTCGTGCAAATTACCTTCCATTTCCATTTCAAATTGTGCAATCGCGTGATGTGATATTAGTAGCCTATGAATTTGCTGAAGCAAATCGCATTATGTATGTTGATCAGCCAGACCTGCAATCGCAGGTAGATGCCTGGATGGGCCACTCGAATGCCCATTGGGAAGGCGATACATTAGTGGTTGAAGTGACAGGTCAGATCCCTGATTCCTGGTTTGATCGAGCAGGTAATTTCCATAGCTTTCAAATGCAGGTTGAGGAACGTTGGACACCGGCCGGGTCAAACGTGATCATGTATGAGGCGACTATAACAGATCCGAATGTTTTTACGCGCCCGTGGAAGGTTAGCTTTCCTCTTTATAAGAGATTGGAAGCAAACATGCAGCTACTTGAATTCAAATGTGCAGAATTCGCAGAAGAATATCTGTATGGCGAGTGGCGCAAAGAGGGCACGCCGATAGGAAACCCACCGCAATAAATACTGAATAAACTTGAGGGGCCAATAGTGACTATCAGGCCCAGGCAATAGCTTAAGAGCTAGAAATATTCCCAGGGATATCAACAGGATGCTGGATTGTCGAGCTGGTTTTCGAGCTTGAATCTCACAATAGATTGTCACTGGCGACCGAATAGCTCCGGCAAGCAAACTTCAGGCCAGTAAAGGGAGTCGAAATCGAGCCAATTTCAACAAGCTTCAGCTATTGTTCCAGCTTAATTCCCATAACTTCTTCCGGATCGCCCCGGAAGATAATATAACTAATGGAATCTGTGTCGATCTCATGCCAGCCATGGGGCATGCCTTTTGGAATTATGGCGATATCGCCGGGTTTCACCTTTTGTAGTACTCCACCACGGATCTCACCTCTTTCCATGGCGCCCAACATGCCTCCGTCACTGACCTGTTTGTCGATAAATTCACCGCCGGTAACCATAGTGCCTTCACCGGAAACCACGTAGTAGATTTCATCCAGGTAGACATGTGCAATACCGGTTTCAACACCATTGGCCTCGACCTTGCTGCGTTGAACTACCGAAACACCCATATTTTCCTCGCCGACATCGATGTGGCGCATGACAATATCACTAACAGTTCTACCTGTCTGAAGGTTTGCCAGCCCCTGCTTGAGGGTTGCCTCCACTTCATCCCTGGTCATGATGGTAGACCCACCATCCTGTGCGAAGCTGAATGGCAGGAAAGATACGGCTAGCACTACTGCAATGATTCGTTTCATTAACTTTTCCATCTTTTCTCCTCGGACTCACTAAAACTCGAATTTTGTTTGAATGGCTGTGAAGCTTGCCATATTTGGTAGATGCTTAAGCAGTCGACAGTAGAGCTATTTGCCCACTCGGAATCGACTGTATTTGTGTTTAACTGGACTATTGTGCTTGCAGTTCAGCTGCAATTCTCTGCACCTCATCCAGGACTCTTAATAGATTGCCGCTCCATAGCAACCCAATCTCCTCTTCACTGTACCCTCTTTTCACCAGTTCGAACGTGACATTAAAGGTTTCAGCGGCATTATTCCAGCCTTCGACGCCACCGCCACCATCGAAATCGGAACTGATTCCTACATGCTCAAGTCCAATAAATTCAACGAGGTAGTCGATGTGGTCAACAAAATCGCTCACATCAACCGGTGGGGCTACAGCATTTACCTCATCTGCTATTCTCGGAGCAGCCAGTCTGCCAATTTCACTCAATTGTACATCATAGGCTGCACGGTCAGCACTATTGAGACTATTCCTTTCTGCGAAGGAAAGTATTTCATAGCCTAAATCTGCGGCGATACTGGCGTTTAGACGGGATATGGCCTCGGCATTACGCGTATTCTTCTCTGCATTCAAGTAGCTTTTGAACGCTACAGTTTGTACCACGCCACCATTTTCCTTGATGCGTAGCAAAGTTTCGTCATCGAGGTTACGGCTGTGCTCACTCATGGCCCGAGCCGAAGAATGGGATGCAATCAGCGGTGCTTGAGTGAGATCAAGCATTTCCATGATGGCGTCTTTGGAAGGGTGCGAGATATCAACCATGATGCCCCATTTGTTCATTTCCAAAATAGCATCACGCCCCATTGGACTGAGACCGTTGTGCAACCAAACGTCATCCCTTTCCCCAGTATTGGAATCAGCGAATTGACTATGACCGTTGTGTGCCAGTGACATATAGCGGCCGCCACGGTCATGGAAGTCTTCGATATTGCTCATATCCAATCCAATCGGATAGGCATTTTCAATTCCAATCATGGCTACTTTCTTACCAGAAGAATTGATTCTCCTGACGTCATCTGAGGTGTAGGCAATCTCAATCTGATCTGGTGCTATCTCCTCTGCCAATCGGTGTATGGCGTCAAATTTATCGATTGCGTTGGCATACGCTGCGGCATAGCCAGCATCGTCCAGTTCTGCCTGGCCGGTATAAACGATAAACCAGGCCACATCCAGTCCACCGGCTTCCATTTTGGGTAGCGTGACCTGGGTCTCCAGGTCCATGGTGTAGTTATTTTCCTGGGTAAAATTGCGTGTGTTAATGTCTGCATGGGTATCGAGAGTAATTACCTGTTCGTGAATTCCCCGCGCCCTGGCTATTAATTCCTGCTCCAATTCCATCTCTGTGGACTGCAGTGCTGGAGGCACGCTGTTCTGGTTTACCTGAGGAGACTCATCACTACAGGAAATCAGCAGCAAGGCGATGAATAGTAAAAGTAGACTTCTGGTGATTTTTAAAATATTCATAATTACTCTGTTTGGCATTATCCTTGATTAATCGAGTATCTGTGGAAACTGTCAGCTTGAATCGGTCACACTGTGATTGTTTTTTTCTGCTGCTAACTTAGCACTTCAAATCGTGAAAATACATCAAGATCGGTATTGCTTGGAATATCCTGGTTAACGAGTTACCTGCGGCCAGCTAAATATTGAATTAATTGACCTGAGAGTAAATATCATGGGTGAAATCAGGTGGTTATTTCAAAACTTGTTTTTTATTGCGGAGCCCGGGCACGCTAGACTACACTAGGGCTGGTTATACAGAAATCGGCGCTGCCTACGCCTGAAACATGCTAAGAGACCAAGCCATGAGACATATCAGATTAGTGCAATCACTGCTGCTTATGTTAACTCTGTTAATGATGTCCGCTTCCTTTACCGAAGGGGGTAGAACACCGCTCAGAGTCAAAAATGGCATAGTGACCAGCGCGTCGCGGTTGGCATCTGAAGCCGGTGTTGAGGCATTAAAACAGGGTGGCAATGCTGTGGACGCTGCTGTGGCCACCGCATTCGCACTTGCCGTCACCTGGCCATCGGCAGGAAATATTGGTGGTGGTGGATTTATGGTCTACCACGGCGATGATGGTCATGCGACGACTTTCGATTTCCGGGAAAAAGCCCCACTTGCCGCAACAGAGCGTATGTATCTGGGTCTGGATGGTAATGTTATCGAAAATTCGAATCATATCGGGTTACTTGCAGTTGGTGTGCCCGGCACTGTGGCAGGACTGTACAAGGCACATCAGGAGCTGGGGTCGCTGCCCTGGGAAGACCTCGTGGCGCCGGCAATCAAGATGGCCAGGGAAGGGATTTCAATTACGTATTCGCTGTATTCAAGCTTTGCGCGGAGTAAAAATCGGTTTGATCAGTACCCGTCATCGGCAGCTAAATTTTCAAAGCCAGATGGCTCGTTATATGACCTGGGTGATACCTGGTTCCAGCCCGATCTTGCCCATACATTGGAACTTATTCAACAGCAGGGAGCTGATGGATTTTACCGAGGCGAAAATGCGCAGCGTCTGGCCAACTTTATGCGGGTTAACGGCGGTATTATCACCCAGGAAGACCTTGCCAAATACGAGGCAGTTGAACGGGAGCCGATTCGCGGTACTTATCGAGGCTATGAAATAGTCAGTATGCCGCCGCCAAGTTCAGGTGGTGTAGCGTTGGTTGAGATGTTGAATATTCTGGAAGGATATGATCTGGCCAGTATGGGGCACAATTCTGCTCAGTATCTACACCTGTTAACCGAGTCCATGCGTCGAGCCTATGCTGATCGAGCTGAACATTTGGGCGATGCAGATTTCAATGAGGCCATGCCTCTGGAACGCCTGATGGACAAAGACTATGCGACCACACTGCGTAGGTCTATCGATATGGCGGAGGCATCGGCAAGTGAGCCAACAGAATTTGCCCAAATATATGAAAGCGAAGAGACCACCCATTTTTCTGTAGTAGACAATGAGGGCAATATGGTGTCCTTAACTTACACGCTTGAATTCGGCTACAGTTCCGGAATTGTAGTGGAAGGGGGTGGCTACCTGCTGAACAATGAGATGGGTGATTTCAATGCAGTGCCAGGTGTCACTAACGACAGCGGCCAGATTGGTACGGCACCCAACTTGATAGCACCGGGAAAAAGAATGCTCTCCAGTATGACACCGACGATAGTTGCACAAAGAGGGCAGCCGCTAATGGCTGTAGGAAGCCCCGGCGGCAAAACCATAATAAATACCACCATGCAGCTAATTCTGAACGTACTGGATCATGATATGAATATTGCCGAGTCGGTAGAGGCCGGCAGAATTCATCATCAGTGGTTACCGGATGTAACCAGTATCGAGGAGAGTGCGATTTCACCGGATACTATTCGTTTGTATCAGGAGAAAGGTCACCAGATCAGTATTCGTGGCAGCCAGGGTGCCGCTATGGGGGTATATATCGATCAGGAAAACGGCTTGTATCTCGGTGCTGCAGACTCTCGCCGTGCGGATGCTGCGGCTGTTGGTTATTAGGTCGATTGGATGTCAAGTAAAAAGGCATTGACTCTGGATTACCCTCAAAATATATCGAGTTAAATCAAAAGATTGGATTAAGATGGTGTGTGTTTATTGCTCCCATTTTGATTGTTGGCGCCATACGTGTAGGACGCAAGCTTGGAACAGGGGGTTGTTTTTTTGTTCCCATGGGCCATCCCTGGCCCGTCCCGCGCTTCATCCCTGGCGCTAGTCACAAAAAAACAACCCCCTGTTCCAAGCTCGCTCGAGTTCTTATCTGCATCTGAGGCATGAACGAGAGACAAGCAACAGCCTCTTACTTCTACGCTTTATCAAAAATAGCTACCGAGACTATGACTATAGGTTTTCTCTGACTTTTCTTGCGAAAGCAACGGGACTTGTAGTTCAAAAAGAACAGTGAATTCGACAGGGGATTGGGGAGGGGGTATTGTTTTTTTGTGACTAGCGCCAGGGATGAAGCGCGGGACGAGCCAGGGATGGCCCAAAGGAACGGAAAAACAATACCCCTCCCCAATTCCCGATACACGCATCAACTACCTACGTTTGCCATGCCCAAGCCCGTTAAACAGACCAACGCCTAGGTGATGAGCTTTAAATTTTTCTGGGGATACCTCAGGTTTGACATAACTGAGTAAAAAAAAGCCCGACCATCATCTGATGGTCGGGCTCTGGATATAAACGCTGGATGGTATTAGTCTAAGGCATCGTAATATCGAATAAAGCCAAAAAACATTTCATTCCAGGTTTGTTCCCCCCAGTTTAATTCGATTGTTGGATCCGGATTAAACGGATTCATCTCCGAATTGTCGAAAGCGCCTTCGAACACCATCTCTGTTCCTGCTGGAACAAATCTGGGCTCGACAAAGTCGTAGGTTTTTTGCCAGTTGAACTGGTAGTTTGGTATGTTTAATACCATTTCCTCTGTCCCATCAGGGTACTTCAATATGAACCGGGCCTCTTTGCCGCGGTAATGCATATGTGGGCCAACCATCGTCAGGTAGGCATCATCACGAAAGACTTTGGTCGCCACCAGTTGATGATCCTCTGCGTAAGCTGGGATATGAAGATCCATTATTGCTGCCGAGCCTCCCAATATTGGCTGACGGGGTTCTTCATCATACAGATACAGGCCGATTTCGGATGCGTCAACAGCCTCTCTGCCCGACGTGGTGTAGTGTAATTGCAGCATCAAGCCACCACCGACTCGCAACGGATAACCGGTATCTTCTGGATACAGATTAACCCTGTTGCCAGGGGCATAGGCACCGAGGCCAATTCCCTGATTCAAAATTTCAAACTGGTTCAAGCCTCCCGGTCCGTAGGAAAAAGCAATAATATGATGCAGCACAGTCGTGTCACCGGGTAAAAACTCTACTGCCTTAACCCAGATGTCTTCCTCGAGATCCAGTGGTACTTGCAGGTTACGGTATTCCACCACACCGGTCGCTGGAATAGCCTGGGGAGGAATTGGCACGATGATATCCGGCTCACCGTTCATCCACGAACTTGTTGCGAGTTCAGCCGTTGTCAAGGGATCTGTTTCATCGTTATTGACTGATCCATTGTCGATCCAGTGCACCAGGGTTTGGGTCTCGGCCGGTGTTATGTGATTTATATTGTGGAAGTTTTCCAAATAGTCGTTGTCAATCTGGCCCGGTGGCATACGCTTGGTGTACAGAGATTCTCTGATCATCGGAGACCAGCCCTGCACCATTTGATGATTGCTCATTGCGAAAGGCGCTATACCGCCCACCTGATGGCAAGCTACACACCGCGCTTCCAGAATTGGGGCAACTTCGCGGGCGTAAGAAATACCCTCAGCCTGATGTGTATTGCGTACTGAATATTGAACTGCTCCACCTTTACTAGCTGTTTCGGCAACCGTGATTTCCTCACCGTCCAACACAGATTGCAGGGCATCTTGCAAGTAGTGCTCTCTAGCTCTGCGGCGGCTGCTACCTTCGGAGAATCTGTCGTTAAGCGCTCCCCGGTAGATTACTTCTTTGCTTGCTGGGTTGATAATGAGGGCTTCGCCGGCGCGGGTAATACCCAGTTCCTCTGATACCAATTGCGTATCATCCATTAGTATGCGGAATTCGATGTCCGCATCATCGGCGGCGGCAGTGATAACGGCCTTATCAGCGATTCCGGTGGAATCGATCATGAAGAATTCAATTCGGCTTTCTGCGAAGTGCTCAGCTACATCGGTCAGGTCAGAGACTGCATCTTCGACAAGCTCACTGTCCTTGTCATATACAAATAAAACAATGGCATCTCGATTGGAATAGCGGGTCAGTTGATGGCTTTTGCCAGTATGGTCGATAAGCGAAAAGTCGCTGATTTGTTCAGCAGCATTCGCTGTAATACTGAACAGGGTAGCGAACATAGAGCAAGCCATTAACTTGGCTAGTGTTGAGAATCTGGGCATTTCTGTCTCCCTCAAACTTCAATGATTTGGTGGTAACCAGTATATTGCAAGATGTGGATGGTAAGTAGCTATTATCGAGAATACTTCCTGAAAATTAAAAAGTTGCTGGATTTTGAATAATCAAACAGAGGTTTCTTTATATTATCGATACTGATCTGAGGAAAGCCAGAAAAATCGACACCAACTACAACAACCAGGATTGTCATTTTGGCAAGGCGCTGCAGCAGTTTGTATCAATTGGTGAAATATCCGGACCAGTTGATGAATGTAGTAGCGGGACATCCGGTTTACAAATCAGCTTACTTAATTGATGATAGCGCCTGTTTTGGATTTATTGACCTGCTCCCGGTGCATCATACCCACCGGCAATTAAAGTGTAGGCAATTGGCCTGTCGGGCCCAGTCAGCAGCTATTTGAAGGCATTGTCAGTCTATGAGTAAATTTTCAGGCAAACATCAATCAGGGCAAGGAAATTCGAGGTTCAGGGTAAGCTGCCTTTTGCATATTCCTCTGCTGGTATTTTCGATTCTTGCCACAAATTCGACTACAGCAAGCGAATTGCATATTTCCCATTGTTTATTTGGATGTCCCGAAGGTACATCGTCGGATACACAGCTGGTGATCAGATCGATATATGCGCTGGCTTATAATCAGGAGAACAAGGTGGCAGATTGGGCCGCGTACAAGGTCAGTGTTGACTCCATTGGCATCGCTACCAGTCTGCCTCGGGAAGCTGTTGCAGATACCTTTATCGAAGATACTCTCAGGGCAATCGATTATGGCACTGGGGATGAGGCTAACGGTCTGGATCGCTCAGCATTCGTGCCATTGGTTAGTTTCGCCGGTACCCCGTACTGGAATGATGTGAATTATCTGACCAATATGGTACCACGCAGTTCTGCTCTAAATCGGGGAGCCTGGTATGGGCTTGAATGGGCAGTGAGAAATCTTGCCAATCGTGAAGGGGCAATCTACGTATTGACAGGTCCAATCTATAATTCGGCAAGCGAACCACTACGGCTTCCAACTGATACGCCGCATAGGGTGCCAGATGCATTTTTTAAAATACTGATCTCAGAAGACGGTGCTAATTCTGCTTTTATGTTCGAACAGGAATTGCCAATTCATGTACATCACTGCCAGCAGATAGCTTCTATTGGGGAAATTGAGGAATTAACCGGATTGGATTTCTTTCCCGAGCTGGAGCGACTTCCCAATACAAGCCTGGACCAGAGTCTGGGTTGTGATTGATATTTAGACTGCAATTGGTTTGACGGATCAGTACAATCGAAAATAACAGCTTGGACGAACTGTTCGGGGGCTGTTCATAATCATTGGTACAAGCTACAGGCAAATTGGTCGTCCGGTCATTTAAGGACTAACCGAGTAAGAAATTATGGGAAAAAAGATTTTAGTGTCGATAGGTTTACTCGCTCTAATTGTTACTACTCTTCAATCGGTGGTCGCACAGGAAACCCAGTCTGTTTGGGATGGAGTCTTTACAGCAGAGCAGGCGAGAAGAGGTGAGGCGGCTTATACGGAAAGCTGTTCTGTGTGTCATGGCGAGGCCCTGGCTGGAATTGATATGGCGCCGGGATTGGCAATGGGAGATTTCATCTGGAATTACGATGGATTGCCGGTGGCAACTCTATTTCAACGCATTAGAGACACCATGCCTCTGGGTAATACCAGGGCGGTGAGTCGCTCAGATAAAGTGGATATACTCGCTTATGTCATGGAGCAGAATACCTTTCCAGCGGGAAGTGAAGAACTACCCAGCAGAAATTCAATACTAAGCGGAATAACCTGGTTGGCAATGAATCCTAATTAGTCGAAGTGCTTATATAAAGAAGCGCTTGTAAAGCTTACAAAAGAACCGCTCATACAACAAAAAAGGCCAGCTAAAGCTGGCCTTTTTTACTTTCACAGCAAAAATTAATTAAGTTCATTCGCTGGCCATGGAGCGCCTGACCTGGCAGTGCTCAAGGGGCGCAAGCCCTGGTTAAGAAATTTTTGTACCCGCTTACCTTCGTAGGTCTCCGTAGTGTAAAGGTCTCCGTTGGAGTCAGATACAATACTGTGAGGTGCGAAGAAGGTCCCGGGTTGTCTGCCACCCTGGCCAAATGTGCTAAGCACTTCGAGGGAATCCCGATCGAGGATATGTACCTTCATATTGGATCCATCTGCCACGAAGATAAATTCCTGATCCGCGTCTCTGGAAAATGTAATATCCCAGGTTGAGCCGGACAGGGTTAATGGTGCCACCATACCTTCTTTGACGAAGGTGCCGTCTGGACGGAAAACCTGAATCCTGTCTGCGCCTCGGTCACATACATAGATCAGATCATCAAGCGAAGGCTCGGCGCAATGCACTGGACCCACAAATTGCTGAGGGAGAGTCTCACCGGGCGTATAAGTCACGCGATCATCAGCAGGTCGGTTACCATAGGCACCCCAGTAGCGCTTGAATGCGCCGGTTGAGGCATCGACCACAGCGACTCTTTTGTTGCCATAACCATCTGCAAAATACATCTCGTCAGCCGCAGGATAGAAGGCGATTTCAGCGACGCGCCCGTAGGAAACCTCGCTATTACTGTTTATATCTTCGCCCGGGATGCCAACTTCTCTTACAAAGGTGCCGTCGCGAGTAAAGACCAGTACATGGGAGTCACCACCCCCATTGCCTCCAATCCAGATATCGCCATTGGGGGCAACCTCTATACCATGGTTAGATTCGGGCCAGGTATAGCCTTCACCAGGACCACCCCAGGCATTTATCAGATTGCCTTCACTATCAAATTCGATAATCGGAGGAGCCTGTGTACAGCACTCGGCCCTGCCCGAATTCAACGCAATTTCCTGATTCATGAAATTGCTGTCCTGGGTTCTGTGTACGATGTACACATGATCCCGCTCATCCACGCCAACGCCGATAGCGCGACCAAGTATCCACTGATTGGGTAATGGTTGTGGCCAGTAGGGATCCACAATAAATTGCGGTGCCAGGCGATCATTATTCGCTGCAATAGCGGTATCTTCCAATCGGCTTTGACCAAATCCAAGCGATAGCAATAGAGTAATCGCGACAGCAGAATAGACTATTCTTTTTGTTGTGATTTGCATGATATTGTCCTAATAGAAACTGAAATAAAGAAATAACCTCTAACAGCCGCACACTAGCATCTATTTGGCAGGGGGGTAAACAGGAATTCGCTTTTTTCGGGCGGAATTAGCTGATTTTCCGGCAATTTGGAGTGGGACACAAAAAAAGCTGTACCGAAGTGCTTCGATACAGCTTTTACTTGTTTACCAGCTACTGCTGAGGAATCGAGCTATCTACAACTCGTCTGCAGGCCAGGTAGGCGCGCGGTCCCGAACGGTTATTGGGCGCATTCCCTGGAACAGGAATTTCTGTACCCGCTTGCCTTCATAAGTCTCAGTCGTATAAAGATTACCTTCTGAGTCAGTAGCGATACTGTGTGGGGCATAGAATAAGCCGGGCTGCCTGCCGCCATCACCGAAGGTATATAGTACTTCCAGCGAGGCACGATCTACGATGTAGATCTTGAAGTTCTGGCCATCTGCAAGATACAGGAACTCCTGCTCAGCATCAGGTGAAAAGGAGATATCCCAAGTAGAGCCCTGGGACAGAGTTGCTGGTGTGAATTGAGCTTCTTCCACAAAGGTGCCATCCGTGCGGAATACCTGCACCCGGTCAGAAGTTCTGTCACAGACATAAACCAGACCGTCATTCGATGGCTCGGCACAGTGCACAGGACCGGTGAATTGTTGAGGCAGCGGCTCACCGGGCGTGTAGCGCAGGCGATCATCAGATGGCGTATTGCCGTATGCACCCCAGTAGCGCTTGAACGCACCAGTGGCCAGATCAACTACCACAACGCGCTTGTTACCATAGCCGTCCGCTATGTAGGCTTCATTGTTGGCCCCATCAATGCCGATTTCTGCAACCTGTGAAAAGTGGGTGGTGCTGTTGCTGTTACGACTGTTGCCAGGCTCGCCAATGGTACGGATATATTCACCGTCACGGGTAAAGACCAGAACGTGCGAGTCACCACCACCATTACCACCGATCCAGACATCACCATTCGGTGCTACGTCAATACCATGATTGGAGGCAGGCCAGACGTAAGGAGCACCTTCAACGGCGCCACCCCAGGCATTAACCAGATTTCCGTCAATATCAAATTCAAGAATCGGCGGTGCCGGTGTGCAACATTCCGCTACACCTGCAAACAGGCCAATTTCAGTGTTCATGGAAAACATTTCAGCCTGGTCCCGGTGAACTACGAAAACATGGTCACGTTCATCGACGTCTACACCGATGGTTCTACCCATTACCCAGTGGTTGGGCAGGGGCTTTGGCCACAAAGGATCGACCAGAAAGGCTGGAGCCAATACATCGTTATTTGCGGCGACTGCTGGCTGCTGCATTTTGATCTGGCCCACTCCAAGTGCAACCAATGCAACAAGCAAAGTGCCGGCAAAAATTAGTTTCAACTTTGTCATTCTTACTTCCCTCCAAATGCCCGTTTTTCGGGCCTTATCACTATCTGAGCAAGCGTGCAGTATACTCACTTCCAACTAGGCAGTATACTCGCAACTTATTTTTAGTGGATGTGTCTGTATAAATTTGTTACATAACCAAGCAGGCCTTGTTACTAGTTGTTATTTAAGGGTTTTCCAATCAAATATGAAGTATCAGAGTTATTGAGTGGGCCGAATAACAAAACTCCGATCAGTAAACTATGAAAATACGTCATCGAACAATTGTGCCCTCTATCCACAGCAAACTTCTGCGAGGACTCGTCCTGATCTCGTTACTGTTGCTTTCATCATTCAGTATTGCCCATGATATTCCATCCCGTCTCACCGTCTATGCATTCGTCAAACCTGAAGGAAATCAACTAACGGCATTGCTCAGAGTTCCCATGGAGGCTTTTGGAGAAATTAGTTTTCCATTGCGAGGTCCAGGCTATCTACAGTTCTCGGAAGCAGACTTTGCACTACGTGATGCTGCTCAGGTGTACATCACCGAATCCATGCATTTTTACGAAAACGGGGTGGAGTTGACTGATAAGGAATTGCTGGCAACCCGCGTGTCGCTGCCTTCAAATCGATCCTTCACCAGTTACGAGGAAGCGTTGGCCAATGTGCAAAGTCCGCCACTGAATGATGAGGTGGATTTATTCTGGCGCCAGGGAGTGCTCGATGTGCTGGTACGCTATTCGATAAACTCTGAAAACTCTGATTTCTCTGTCGATCCACAATTAGGAACCCTGGCCAGCGCAACCACTACTGTACTTCGGTTCATCGTGGCCGAAAGTGGTGCCGAGCGAGTATTTAACTACCTCGGCAATCCCGGTGTAGTGATATTGGACCCGCGCTGGTATCAGGCTGTTTATCGCTTTATAGAAATGGGCTTCGTCCACATTCTGCAAGGTATCGATCATCTGCTGTTTCTGTTTTGCCTGGTAATTCCCCTGCGCAGCTTGCGTCACCTGATACCGGTGATTACTTCGTTCACAATTGCCCACTCTATTACGCTTATAGGTTCAGCATTTGGAGTCGCACCCAACGTAATCTGGTTTCCGCCTTTGATTGAAACCCTGATCGCCTTGTCTATCGTGTACATGGCTTTTGAAAATATAGTGGGAGCGAAACTGGAGCACCGCTGGTTAGTGACATTCGGATTCGGGCTGGTCCATGGATTTGGCTTTTCGTTTCTCTTCAGTGATACGTTGCAGTTTGCCGGCGGTCACCTGTTCTCGTCGCTTCTGGCATTCAATGTTGGCGTTGAACTCGGGCAGCTTATGGTTCTCTTGCTGGTCATTCCTGTGTTGAATCTATTGTTTAAATTTTTTGTCAGAGAGCGGATCGGTACCATCTTGATTTCGGCGCTGCTCGCTCACAGTGCCTGGCACTGGATGCTGGATCGCGGAGACACGCTCGGGCAGTATCAATTCCAAATGCCCATATTTGATTCCTTGTTTTTCGCTGCATTGATGCGTTGGGGAATGATGGTGATCATCATCGCGGCCGCCATCTGGGCAATGTTTGAGATCTTCAAGCGCTTTTCACTTATAGGTGTTGGCAGCGCGCATAAATTGCAGGAAAACACGGCCCCCAGCGAATAGCGGACCACAGCAAGCTATCCAAACAGTTGCTAGCATTCTATCTGGTACCGTAAGCTATGCTACTTTCTACGCCTCGATGAATTAGAATCCCTGCGCTTTAACATACAACCGAGGATCAAATTAGATGAACAAACTGTACGGGATAGCAGTTCCCCTGTTCGCTGGCTTACTGTCGGGCGCTGCTAGCGGCGTACCTGACAAGATTGGCGATTTCGCGCTGCTGGACACCTATGGTGGCTTTCATCAACTTAGTCGCTATCGCAATAAGGAAGCATTGGTTCTTATGTCATTTGAGAGCAACTGTGCTTCGATGGGATCTTCACTGGCGCAATTTAAGGACCTGCAGTCAGTGTGGGAAGCGCAGGAGGTTGCATTTGCGCTAATAAATTCCTCTGCTGAGTCCGGTTTGGAGCTTGCTCGTAGTGCCGTATCACGGTGGCAAATCGATGTTCCCATGCTATTAGATGACGGCCAGATTGTTACAGAAACATTGCAGCTTTCGAAAGCTGGCGAGGTTGTCGTGCTCGATCCGGAAAGATTAACAATGCTTTACCGTGGTCCATTGCAGGCGCAGCTCGGCTTGACTTTAACAGATGAACTGGCAGGTAATCTGGAAAATACAGTGGTGCTAAATGCCGCAGGTTGTGACCTCGCTCTTCCGGCGAAAGATTCACAAGCGAGCAACATCCCCGATTACTCAACCCAGGTCGCTCCTGTAATCGCCGAGCATTGTGCGGGTTGTCATCGAGAAGGGGGAATCGGGCCATTTGCCATGGACAGCCATCTAATGCTCCAGGGCTGGTCGCCAATGATCCGTGAAGTATTGCTCACTAAGCGCATGCCACCCACCCAGGTCGATCCCAATATAGGTCATTTTTCCAATGCCCGCTATATGAGTGAAAAAGACCTGCAAACACTGGTTCACTGGATCGATGCCGGTGCGCCTCGGGGCGCCGGTGCAACAGATCCATTAACGGAGATAGAGGCGCCGAACTGGAAAAGCTGGACTCTGGGTGAGCCTGACTTCATCATAAAAGCGCCCAGGATGGAGATTCCCGCCACGGGAGTGCTGGATTACATCAATATTGATGTGGAGCTACCGTTTGCAGAAGACAAATGGGTGCGCGCCGTCCAGTTTTTACCAGGTGATGAATCTGTCCTCCACCACCTTTTAACCTACGTAAGCGCACCGGCGGAAAATTTGGACGGCGGTGAGGTGGATACCCGATCTATTGCCCGCCGTTTCCTTGAAGGTTACGCGCCTGGCAAAATTGATGCGATGACCTTCCCGGAAGAAACTGGCGTGTTTATTCCAGAAGGCCACAAGCTGTCGATGCAATTCCATTTTACTACCAATGGCAGGGCCACGTCGGATGAAACTCTACTGGGCCTGTATATGTACGACGAACCACCGAAATATGAGAACTTCACCCGTTCTGTTTCGGGCCTGTTCCGCATACCTCCCTATGCTCAGGACCACAAAGCCTCTGCTGCCTACGTTTTCGAGGCGGATGTTGTGGTGACTGGCTTGCGTGCCCACATGCACTTTCGCGGAAAAGATATGAAATTCACTGCAGAAGCGCCAGACGGCAGTATGACTGACCTGCTAAGTGTGCCGAATTACAGTTACGCCTGGCAGCCAACCTATGCACTCGAAGAGCCGATGGCCCTGTCTGCGGGAACCAGGGTACATGTCACCGGGACATTCGATAATTCTGAATTCAATCCAGCCAACCCGGACCCCAGCCAGGAACTGACATTTGGCCTGCAAAGCTGGGATGAGATGTTTATTGGTTACTGGACTTATCACCATGCTGAGCCAAGCAACTAATGCGATGCACCACCGGTACCAAAGCACTTCTTCAGGGATGCCTTTTTTTTGGATAAATTCGCTTACCGGTTTTCGTTTTAGCAAAAAGTCGGAAATAGTTAACCAGCATTTGCTGTCTTATACATTGTGCCCTCCGTAATTAACTTGATACTATGCGGCGGTTAGAATTCATAACAAAAAATTCGGGAGAGTACTTTATGCCCTCGTTCGTTATAGTAATTTTCGGCCTGTGTGGCTTTTCATTTGGTTGGTTTGTCTATTCCAAATTCATCGCTGGGAAAATCTATCGGCTGGATCCAAATTTTGTTACCCCTGCGCATCAGATCGATGATGGTGTTGATTATGTGCCAACTAATAAATTTGTGCTCTGGGGAGCGCATTTTACCGCAGTGGCAGGTGCGGCGCCGATTGTAGGTCCGGCCATAGCAGTGTATTGGGGATGGGTGCCGGCATTACTCTGGGTAACCTTCGGCTCTATATTTTTCGCCGGCGTTCACGATATGGGCGCGCTTTGGGCGAGCACTCGACATGGGGCAAAATCTATTGGGGCTCTGTCCTCAGATGTTATAGGCAAGCGTGCATCCGCTTTGTTTATGGTCATTATTTTCCTGTTGTTGGTGTTGGTTAACGCCATGTTCGCCACCATCATTGCAACTGATATGGTTATCTTTCCCACTTCCGTTTTTCCAGCCTGGATTGCAATCCCCGTGGCTGTGGCAATTGGTATTTTAATCCGTAAGAAATTCAATTTATTGCTTATTTCTGTTATTGGCGTTGGCATTCTCTATTTCTCAATCTACATAGGCAGTGTGATGCCGTTGGAATTGCCTGGGAACATTTTTGGTCTCGGCCCAAATGGCAACTGGATCATCCTGTTGTTTATTTATGCCGGTATTGCCTCAATGCTACCGGTTTGGCTGCTGCTACAACCCCGTGACTATATCAATGGGGCGCAATTAGTGCTGGGTCTGATAGTCCTTTACACGGCAGTATTCATCGCTCTGCCTGATGTGACTGCACCGGCATTTAATCCAAATCTTGGTGAAGACACACCGCCATTGCTTCCCATTCTTTTCGTAACAATTGCCTGTGGTGCACTGTCAGGGTTTCACGGAATCGTGTCTTCCGGAACCAGTTCCAAGCAATTGAGTAATGAAAAAGATGCGCGTTTTGTCGGTTACCTTGGCGCGCTAGGTGAAGGTTCTCTAGCCTTGATTACCATAGTGGCAGTCACTGGATCTCTCTATGCCGCAACCGGGGCCGATTGGGATGCCATCTATTCAAGCTTTTCCGGTGGACCTGGACAGGCGGGATTTATTGAGGGTGGTGCCATGCTGATTTCCACCGGTTGGGGAATTCCTAACGCCTTCTCGCAAACTATGCTTGCGGTGATGGTAGTACTGTTCGCGGGCACAACGATGGATGCCGGGCTACGTTTACAACGTTATATTATTCAGGAATGGGGAAATATTTATAATATTAAGGCCCTGAAGCACAATATAATCTCTACTTTACTGGCAATTTCCGCCTGTTTGGCATTGGCGTTTGGTGTCTCTGCCGGAGGTTACCCAGGCGATGGTGGCGCTTTGATATGGCCTGTATTCGGTGGAACCAATCAAATTCTGGCCGCAATGACCCTGCTACTCATTTCTGTCTATCTGTTGCGATTGGGCCGATCTGCAAAATTCATCCTGGCGCCCATGATCTTCATCTTGACAATGGCGTTTTGGGCATCTGCCTGGTACATCGTGAGGCATTATCAAACTGCACAGTGGGAACTGGTCATAATAGAAATTCTCGTGATGATCACCAGTATCATGGTTATGCTGGAAGCGCTGTCAGTGATTTCAAAACTGAAGAGTGGTGAAATAGCCCTGGACGATGCTGATTCCAAATCAGGTAGCGATGCGGTAACCACAGGAGATTGAGCAGGCCGCAGTACCCGAAACTTAACCCTGGTCGAGGGACTAACAAATAAGGAGCGTAGAATTGATGTGTCATACACGAAATTCACGCTCCTTTTTTCTTTTGTGGAATCTACCGTCAGCTAACACATTGAGCAATCACACAGAACTATCAGAAACCAATGAATGCAAAAGCATTACAAAAACTACTTGCTCCGGAAGTTGCCCGGGAAATCCGCCACATCCACTGGCATGATGAGATAGATTCCACCAATCAGGAGGCAATTCGGAAAATACAATCTGGCGAATTGGATAGGGCTTTGATTATTGCCGATTGTCAAACCCACGGGAGGGGGCGAAGGGGACGTGAGTGGATTTCAACCGCAGCTGGTATATATATGTCACTTGTCTGGCCAGTACAGGGCTCCTCGGCTGAGCTACAGGGTCTAAGTCTGGTAACTGCTCTGAGTGTGAAATCTGCCATGCAGGAATCAGGGATTAACGGACTCAAGCTGAAATGGCCAAACGATGTGTTGCACGAGGGAAGCAAGCTGGCTGGAATTTTACTGGAATTGCAGAGTGGCAGCTGGGGTTTATGCCTGGTAATTGGGATTGGAGTTAATATTTGCCTGGACCAGGCTGCGCAGGACAAAATTGACAGGCCAGCTACGGGCATCAACTCGATAGCAGGAAGCCATGTTGACAAGAACGCAATCATTGCCGCGATGCTGGATACACTCGTCACCAATGTGTGGCGATTTGAGGCAGATGGTTTTGGCCAATACCAGGAAGAATGGAATCGGTCTGATTACTTTTATAACAAGTCGGTTATTATTCATCGTGGCAAGAGTCAGATAAGGGGCAGGTCCGAAGGCGTGGATGGGTCTGGCGCCCTCATATTGCAAACGGCGAATGGTCTTGAGCTGATAACCGGCGGAGAAGTCTTCCCTACAGTGCGGGAAATTGCGGCCGGGAGTTGAAACGTGATTCTGGAATTGGATATAGGCAATAGTCGAATAAAGTGGCGAGCGCTTGATGCCAACAGTGGAGCCGAATTGGATTCGGGTGTGGCAGATGGGCTGCAGGAATTGACAGATGGGTTTGTCGATGCTTCGGCTGTCACCGGAATTCGGGTGAGCACTGTGCGAGATTCCCAAATGTGTGAGCAGTTACTCAATTGGGCGGCAGCAGGGGAAATACCGGTTAGAATTGCCAGGGTTACTCGGAGCTGCGCGGGCGTTACCAACAGCTATGAGGATTTGGCTCGCCTGGGTGTTGATCGCTGGTTGGCCATGTTGGCAGCTTATAATCGGACGCACACTGCCTGTATCATTATCGATTGTGGTACCGCACTGACCATCGATCTACTCGACGGGACAGGGCAACATACCGGAGGTTATATCGTCCCCGGTCTCAGCTTGATGCGCGACAGCCTGGAATTGAGTACGGGAATAGGGCTGGATTCTGACATTGAAAAACCTTCGATGGAATACGGACATTCAACTTTGTCTGCAGTTCATAATGGAACTTTCGCCTCTTTGGTGGCACTAATTCAACGATGCGTTCGCCCGCCAGATGGTTATAGTGATCAATTGGAAAAAATCTACCTTACTGGCGGGGATGCTGATCTTTTTGCCCAAGAGTTGGTGGCTGATGGACTGGTTGTGGAGCTTGTGCCCTCTCTTGTGCTGGATGGGCTCGTGTTGGCTTGCTTCCAATCGGGAGCGGCGGAGGACTGAAATATGCGTTATATAGCCGTATTTTTGCTACTCGCTAATGCTGCCTACTTTTTCTGGCACCTGTATACGTCGCAAAATGGTGGAGTTGGATTGGACCGAGTGGTCATCCCTCCCATCAACAGTGGACTGGTTCTATTGAGTGAGCAGACCGAAATCGCTGATTTGTTAGTAACTGATGTGACTCCAGTCAAAAAGGCCTATGGATATTGCGCACTGGCGGGACTATTTCCGAACCTGGAAGATGCCAATTATTTCATGGTCAGTGCTCAGGAATTGGGTTTCGATACAGAAGTGAGCCTATCTGGTGAGCTGCTTAGTCCTCAATACCGGGTGTATCTTCCGCCACTTGCTTCTCGAGAAATAGCGACTTCCACTCTCATCGGACTAAGCGAAAGGCTGAGGGAGGCAGATTTATCAATAGAAAGCTATTTGATTACCCGCGGCCAATTGAGTAATGGTATCGCGTTGGGTGTATTCGCTCAGCGATTCAATGCAGAAGGCGTTCAAAACCGGGTATTGGAGCTCGGATATAACCCGGAAATTGGTGAAATCCCCCGCGCCGATGGTGATATTCAGGTCCGGCTAATGCACGAGAATCAGTTTCCTTTCCAAACTGATCAATGGCTAGAATTGACGCTAGATAGACCCTATCTCGAACAGGTAGAAAATCTCTGCGAAACGATTGCACAAGGGCCATAATTCCCCTAAAATGCCGCCTCTGATAAAAGAGCTAGGAATTTAACACTTTGGAGCTCTTTTGGGAGGGGTTCCCGAGCGGCCAAAGGGATCAGACTGTAAATCTGACGCGAAAGCTTCGGTGGTTCAAATCCACCCCCCTCCACCATCTAGGAGCTAAGTTGGGTTAGGAGCTAAGTCGGGTGTGTTTCTAGGAGGCGGGTATAGTTCAGAGGTAGAACTCCAGCCTTCCAAGCTGGTCACGCGGGTTCGATTCCCGCTACCCGCTCCAGTTATAATAAGAGATTGGAACATAAGGAAGACAGATTCAGGCTACCGGAGTAGCTTGGATTAAGCCGAGCTTACTAGTGATTGGCTCGCATAGCTCAGGCGGTAGAGCGCTTCATTGGTAATGAAGAGGTCTCCGGTTCAACTCCGGATGTGAGCACCATACATTTGGAACACCGCCTGCATAGTGGGTTTCAATTGATATTTGGAAAACCGAGATTTAGAAAACCAAGACCTGGCATTTGATACTAGAATTAAGCTGATGATGCTTTAAGAGAATATAGGGGCAGTCGAAAATGGCGAAGGAAAAATTTGAAAGAAACAAAGTACACGTAAATGTAGGCACAATAGGTCACGTTGACCACGGTAAGACGACGCTGACTGCGGCGTTAACGCGTATATGTGCAGATGCGCGAGGTGGTGAGGTGCGAGATTTCGATCAGATCGACAATGCACCGGAGGAAAGAGAACGAGGTATCACGATAGCGACCTCCCACGTAGAGTATGATTCGGAGAATCGTCACTATGCCCACGTTGACTGTCCTGGTCACGCGGATTATGTGAAGAACATGATCACCGGTGCGGCACAGATGGATGGGGCGATACTGGTTGTCTCCGCTGCAGACGGCCCCATGCCACAGACCCGCGAGCATATTCTGCTGTCGCGTCAGGTGGGAGTGCCGTACATCGTGGTTTACATGAACAAAGTAGATCAGGTAGACGACGAAGAGTTGATTGAACTGGTGGAGATGGAAATCCGTGAGCAGCTGGACCAATACGAATTCCCTGGTGACGATACGCCCGTAATTATTGGATCTGCCCTCAAAGCGCTGGAAGGGGATACGTCTGATATTGGTATTCCCTCGGTACAGAAGCTGATTGATGCACTCGATGAGTACATTCCCGAGCCTGTGCGGGATATTGAAAAGCCGTTTTTGATGCCGATCGAGGATGTTTTCTCCATCTCGGGTCGAGGTACGGTTGTAACCGGGCGAATTGAGCGCGGCGTGGTGAATATTAGTGACAACATTGAGATAGTAGGAATCAGGGAAACAGAGAAGACCGTGTGTACGGGTGTTGAAATGTTCCGCAAGTTGTTAGATGAAGGTCGAGCGGGAGAGAACGTGGGTGTTCTGCTTCGTGGTACCAAGCGAGATGGCGTTGAGCGGGGTCAGGTATTGGCCAAACCGGGTTCGATCACGCCCCATACGAAGTTTGAGGCGGAAGTGTATATTTTAAGCAAAGATGAAGGTGGTCGGCACACGCCCTTTTTCAAAGGTTACCGCCCCCAGTTTTACTTCCGCACCACGGATGTGACCGGATCCTGTGAGCTACCTGAGGGTGTTGAGATGGTAATGCCTGGAGACAACGTAAAGATGGAAGTGAACCTGATTGACCCGATAGCGATGGATGAGGGCTTGCGTTTCGCAATCCGGGAAGGTGGTCGCACCGTTGGAGCGGGCGTCGTAGCCAAGATCATCGAATAATCTGTAGAGTGGAGTATAAATAGAGCCGGAACGTCCAAAGCGGATGTTTCGGCTTAGTCATCTTTGTGAATTCGAAGCTTTGACTAATTTAGGGTATTCATAGTTCCAGTGAATTTAAGAAAAATCGAAGGCCAGTAGCTCAATTGGCAGAGCGGCGGTCTCCAAAACCGCAGGTTGGGGGTTCGATTCCCTCCTGGCCTGCCATTCAGGCAGAGCATGCCCATGCCGTCAATAAACAGTTTAAGATAAGCGCAAACACGTATGGCTGAAAAAATAGATAGCGACGATAGCAAACTCGACTGGATTAAATGGACAGTCGTTGCTGTTATCGTGCTGGGTGGTGTATACGCAAACTCCTATTTTGCAGCTGAATCCCTGTTGCTCAGAACAATTGGACTGTTGGTGTTGGCAGGCGGAGCTGGCTGGATTGCAGCTCAGACCACAAAAGGCCGCGCGTTTGTAAATCTGTGCCTGGAAGCGCGAATCGAAATTCGAAAAGTAGTTTGGCCCTCCCGTCAGGAAACTACACAGACCACAATCGTGGTTTTGATTGTGATTTTTATTGTAGCTTTGATCTTATGGCTGCTTGACTGGGGATTAAATGGCGCTGTGTCGGCCATTATCGGTTAGAGGTTGCTAATGGCTAAACGGTGGTATGTGGTCCACGCTTATTCGGGCTATGAAAAAAAAGTGATGCATGCGCTACAGGAGAGGATTAGTCTTTCTGGCATGGATGGCTATTTCGATGAGGTTCTGGTTCCCACCGAAGAAGTACTGGAAATGCGAGCTGGTCAAAAACGAAAAAGTGAAAGAAAGTTTTTTCCAGGTTATGTGTTGGTTCATATGGAGCTTAATGACGATACATGGCATCTGGTAAAAGATACGCCGCGTGTCATGGGCTTTATTGGTGGTACGGCTGAGAAACCTGCGCCAATTACTGATTCTGAAGCAGACAAAATTCTGCAACGGATGGAAGATAGCGAAGAGAAACCGACACACAAGACGATTTATGAGCCCGGGGAACTGGTTCGGGTTATAGATGGTCCTTTTAATGATTTTACCGGCACTGTTGAAGAAGTTAATTATGGAAAAAGTCGCTTGCGAGTTGCAGTACTGATTTTCGGGCGCTCTACCCCAGTCGAGTTGGAATTTGGCCAGGTAGAAAAGAGTTAGAAAAAAGAGCTTGCCTCGCCTGGGTAAGAGTGCCAGTGGGTGAAGTATTGATTAAACAAGTCGAACTTTGATTGTTGCTGATTGAAGTGCGCCGGGGAGTTTAAATGCCCTGAGGTCACAGACTTTCAAACTGAAAAATCGCTGTGTTGAAAGTTTGTCGCAATATGTCGACAAGACCTCAGCCATTTTAACGATCGAACCCAAAGGAGAAGACAATGGCTAAGAAAGTCCTGGCTTATATTAAGCTACAGGTTGGCGCTGGAAAGGCTAATCCGAGTCCACCGGTTGGTCCTGCATTGGGACAGCATGGTGTAAATATCATGGAATTCTGCAAGGCGTTTAATGCAAAAACGCAAAGTGTTGAGCCCGGGCTACCGATTCCGGTGGTGATCTCCGTCTACGCGGATCGCAGCTTCACTTTTATTACCAAAACACCCCCTGCTTCTGTTCTGTTGCGTAAGGCTGCAGGCGTGGAGAAGGGCAGTGGCGAACCGAACACGGAAAAAGTCGGTAGGGTTACTCGTTCCCAGTTGGAAGATATTGCGAAGCAGAAGGAGGCTGATTTAACGGCCGCCGATATGGATGCCGCCGTCCGGACATTGGCAGGTAGTGCCCGTAGTGCAGGAATAGAAACAGAGGGGGTGGAGTAGTGGCCAATCTATCCAAGAAACGTAAGAAATTTATAGAAAAAATGGAAGCTGGCAAGCTTTACTCCGTTGAGGAAGCTGTTTCTCTGTTAGCTGAATTTGGTTCCACGAAATTTGCTGAGTCAATCGATGTGGCTGTTAATCTGGGAGTTGATCCAAGGAAATCTGACCAGGTAGTTCGAGGTTCGACGCTGCTACCTAATGGTACCGGTAAAGAAATCCGGGTTGCGGTATTTGCCCAGGGCGAAAATGCTGACAAAGCCACAACGGCAGGTGCCGATGTTGTAGGTTTTGATGATCTGGCGGAAAGCATAACTGCTGGCAATCTGGATTTCGATGTGGTCATAGCGACACCCGATGCAATGCGAGTAGTTGGCAAGCTCGGTAAGGTGCTCGGCCCGCGTGGGCTGATGCCTAACCCGAAAGTGGGTACGGTTACACCTGATGTCGAAGCCGCAGTAAAAAATGCCAAGGCAGGCCAGGTCAGGTATCGCACTGACAAAAATGGCATTGTGCATGGTGGAATTGGCAAAATTGGCTTTGAGGGCAATGCAATCAAGACCAACCTGGAGGCTTTAATAGTTGACCTTAAAAAGGCGAAGCCCTCAGCGTCGAAGGGCATTTACATTAAGAAAGTGGTGCTTTCTTCCACCATGGGTCCAGGTTTATTAATCGATCACGGCTCACTGGCGGTTTAAATATTGAATTGCGAGGAGCAGATCCCGGTCTTCTTCTCTAATTACTTTGGGGTTTCGCACAGCGAGACTGTCAAAGACCGTAGGAGTTTTGAAATTTGAAACTTAATATTTCCTACGCAGATGGTGACACCCGATTCGGATCATGACTTACCGAATTCCTATCACCGAACAAGCGGATACAGCTACTTTAGCGGTGCTGTATTTATCTCGGGCTCGAAAGAGCTAAAGGGAGCGATGAATTTTAGATTGGTTTTTCTGCTACAGGCAGAGAGTGCTTTGGTACTCTTGCCGCCAGGTGCAGTGACGCACAGAAATTAAAATTGACGGACGCGCAATAGCCACTACTGTGACTATTTGCTCCGGAGAAACCAGACAACTAATCGTTGCTCCCTAACACAGGAGTTAAGCTAGTGGCTATTAGACTGGAAGACAAGAAGCAAATCGTCTCTGAGGTCAATCAGGCTGCTAATAGTGCTTTGTCAGCGGTACTGGCCGATTATCACGGCGTCTCCGTTGGTGAACTAACCGATCTTCGTAAAACTGCACGGGAGAACAATGTCTATCTGAGAGTTGTGCGTAACACACTACTTAAAAGAGCCATTGTAGATACCGAGTATGAGTGCATTAGTGAAGTATTGGTTGGTCCAACTCTACTTGCATTTTCTCAGGAAGATCCTGGTGCCGCCGCGCGCGTGCTGAAGGATTTTGCTAAGGTGAATCGTGAGTTTGAGATCAAGGCACTCTCTGTTGGTGGCAAATTACTGGATGCCAGTCAAATTGATGTATTAGCCAAGTTACCTACCTATGATCAGGCAGTGGCTTTGTTAATGAGCGTCATGTTGGCACCGGCTACCAAACTTGTTCGAACTATCAATGAGGTTCCCTCAAAGGTGACGCGTGCCGTCGCTGCAGTTCGTGATCAGAAACAGGAAGCAGCCTGATTCCAAAAGAGATTTTTTTTAATTTTAATATTATTAAGTAGGAGATAAGAGTCATGGCTCTATCTAATGAAAAAATACTGGATGCAATAGCAGAGATGTCTGTAATGGACGTTGTTCAACTTGTTGAAGCAATGGAAGAAAAATTTGGTGTATCTGCCGCAGCAGTTGCCGCAGCACCAGCGGCTGCCGCCGCTGGCGATGCAGCAGCAGTTGAAGAACAGACCGAGTTTGACGTTGTTCTTTCCGGCATCGGTGAGAAGAAAGTCAATGTTATTAAAGCAGTCCGAGCACTTACCGGTCTGGGATTGAAAGAAGCCAAGGAGCTGGTTGATAGTGCGCCTTCCACTGTCAAGGAAGCAGCACAGAAGGGTGAAGCAGAAGAAGCCAAGAAACAGTTGGAAGAAGCTGGCGCGACTGTTGAACTTAAGTAACGGGAAAATCGTTCCCTGCAACTATAGCCGGGTGTTTTTTGCACCTGGTTGTAGCTGCGTGGCTTTAAAAAGTCAATTAGATGAATTAAGGCATTGTTGCCCTGTTTGCCAGGGAAAGCTGAAAACATATCAGCTAACGCAAAGCCATGCAGAATTACTCTGCCGGAAGTCAAAACAACAGCACACAAAGTTAGGAAAACTCTAATGGCCTATTCTTATACAGAGAAGAAACGTATCCGCAAGTACTTTGGTAAGCTACCAAGCGCAATGGATATTCCTTATCTTTTGTCAATTCAAATTGATTCGTATCGCCAGTTTACCCAGTCGGGTACACCGCTTGATGAACGGATTGATCAGGGATTACACGCCGCGTTCAAATCTGTATTCCCAATTGTTAGCTATTCAGGTAAAGCACTTCTTGAATATGTAAGTTATGAATTAGGGAAACCCACATTCGATGTAAAGGAATGTCAACTGAGAGGTTCAACTTACTCTGTTTCACTCAGGGTCAGAGTTCGATTGATACTCTATGACAAGGAGTCAACTGCTCAGACTATTAAGGATATTAAGGAACAGGAAGTTTACATGGGTGAAATCCCATTGATGACTGACTCCGGTACTTTTGTAATAAATGGCACCGAGCGTGTTGTCGTTTCACAGCTTCACAGATCTCCAGGTGTTTTCTTCGATCATGATCGTGGAAAAACCCATAGCTCGGGCAAATTGTTATATACAGCCCGGGTGATTCCTTATCGTGGTTCCTGGCTGGACTTCGAATTTGATCCCAAGGATTTAGTCTACGTAAGAATCGATAGAAGGCGAAAACTTCCCGCCACTGTATTGCTGCGGGCTTTAGGATATAGCTCGCAAGAAATTCTGGATATGTTTTATGAAAGCAATACGTTAAAGATTTCCAAAACCAAGGTGCCGGTAATTTCTCTCAAGCTCGTTCCCGCTCGACTGAGAGGTGAGGTGTTAACGTTTCCAGTCAAAGACAAGAAGGGCAAGCTTATAGTCGAAGAAGGGCGACGCATCACCAGTCGTCACATTCGATTGATGGAAACGGCAAAGTTAACTGAATTGAAAGTTTCGAATGACTTTTTGCTTGGCGTGTCGCTGGCCTGTGACATCCTGGATGAGGAAACCGGGGAAGTTCTGTTCCCCTGTAATATTGAGCTTACCGAAGAAGTGCTTGAGGATTTTGTCAAGCAGGGTATTAAGCAGTTTCAGACCATTTACACCAATGACCTGGATTGTGGTTCCTTCATCTCAGATACCCTACGCATCGATGCCACTACTTCCAAGCTGGAAGCAATGGTTGAGATTTACCGCATGATGAGACCGGGTGAGCCACCTACCAAGGAGTCTGCGGAAAATCTGTTTTCCAATCTGTTCTTCTCACCCGACCGCTATGACTTGTCCGCTGTTGGTCGTATGAAGTTTAATCGTAGACTGAGTCGTCCCGAGTCTGAGGGTTTGTCAGTGTTAAGCACTGACGATATTGTCGATGTGCTCAGGACTCTGGTTGGCATCAGGAATGGGTTTGGCTCTGTCGATGATATTGATCATCTGGGAAATCGCCGGATCAGATCAGTAGGTGAGATGGCCGAGAATCAGTTTCGGGTTGGTTTGGTGCGGGTTGAGCGAGCTGTTAAAGAGCGTTTGAGCATGGCAGATTCTGAAGGCCTGATGCCTCAGGACATGATAAATGCCAAACCTGTTGCGGCTGCAATCAAGGAATTCTTTGGTTCGAGCCAATTGTCTCAATTTATGGATCAGAATAATCCGCTATCAGAGGTTACTCACAAGCGTCGTGTTTCTGCTCTGGGACCAGGTGGTCTTACTCGGGAAAGAGCCGGATTCGAAGTGCGTGATGTGCATCCCACCCACTATGGACGGGTGTGTCCAATCGAAACGCCGGAAGGTCCGAATATCGGCCTGATTAATTCATTGGCGACTTATGCCAGAACCAATTCATACGGTTTCCTGGAAAGTCCCTATCGAAAAGTCACCAGGAACAAGGTAACCGATGAGATTGATTACTTATCAGCCATCGACGAAAGCGATTTTGTAATTGCCCAGGCAAGTGCACAGCTAAATAAGAGAAATGGCTTTGTGGAAAATCTGGTGACGGTGCGCTACAAGGGAGAAACAACCTTAAAGCCGCGTGAAGAAGTAGACTACATGGACGTGGCACCTCAGCAAATGGTGTCGGTTGCTGCTGCCCTGATTCCCTTTCTTGAGCACGACGATGCTAATCGAGCCCTGATGGGTTCCAATATGCAACGTCAGGCAGTACCCACACTGAAAACTGAAAAACCGTTGGTCGGTACGGGTATGGAACGAAATGTAGCAAGTGATTCTGGCGTTTGTGTCGTCGCTTTCCGTGGCGGTGTTATAGAGAGTGTGGATGCTGCGCGAATCATAGTTCGGGTTAATGACGAGGAAACTGATGCGGGCGAGGCAGGTGTGGATATTTACAACCTGACCAAATATACCCGTTCGAATCAAAATACCTGTATCAGTCAGAAACCTCTGGTTAAAGACGGTGCCGCCATCAGCCGTGGCGATATTCTGGCGGATGGTCCTTCCATCGATATGGGAGAACTGGCGTTAGGCCAAAACATGCGCATCGCATTTATGCCCTGGAATGGATACAACTTTGAAGACTCAATTCTGATATCAGAACGGGTCGTAAAGGAAGACAGATTTACTACCATACATATCCAGGAATTAACGTGTGTAGCACGTGATACGAAACTCGGCTCCGAAGAAATCACCGCCGATATTCCCAATGTTGGTGAAGGTGCTCTCAGCAAACTGGATGAATCGGGTATCGTATACATAGGCGCTGAAGTGGGTGCAGGAGACATACTGGTTGGCAAGGTTACGCCCAAAGGTGAGACTCAGCTTACTCCGGAAGAAAAACTATTACGTGCCATATTCGGTGAGAAAGCATCCGATGTTAAAGATACCTCACTTAGAGTACCAACCAGTGTAAAAGGCACTGTAATCGATGTGCAGGTATTTACCCGTGATGGCCTGGAGAAGGATCAGCGGGCTATCGAAATAGAGGAGTTGCAGCTGGATAAGGTGCGTAAGGACATAGATGATGAATTTCGCATCATTGAAGCGGCTACTTTCGAAAGACTGCAGAAGTCGCTTGTAGGTAAAGTAGTCGCTGGCGGACCGAAGTTGAAGAAAGGTCAGAAAGTGACAGTTGACTATCTTTCCAATCTGCCAAGAGACGACTGGTTTAAATTGCGCATGGCGAATGATACGCTCAGCAAGCGGCTCGAGAGTGCCGAGGAGCAATTGAAGGAACGTCGTCAGGAGTTGGATGAACGCTTCGAGGACAAGAAGAAAAAATTGACTCAGGGTGATGATCTCGCGCCTGGTGTTCTTAAAATTGTTAAAGTCTACCTGGCTATCAAGCGCCGGATTCAACCGGGTGACAAAATGGCGGGTCGGCATGGTAATAAGGGTGTGATCTCCGTAATCATGCCGATAGAAGACATGCCCTATGATGAAAATGGCGAACCAATAGATATTGTCCTTAATCCACTCGGCGTACCTTCGCGAATGAACGTAGGCCAGATCCTGGAAACTCACCTTGGAGCAGCTGCTAAGGGTCTGGGTGAGCGCATTAGCAGGAAGCTGGATGAGAAAAAACAAGCTTCCGAAATGCGCAAGTTACTGGTCGAGATATATAACAAAATCGGCGAGCGTACAGAGAAAATCAGGAGCCTTTCCGATGAAGAAATTGTCGAACTGGCTAATAATCTCAAGGACGGAGTGCCAATGGCAACGCCAGTATTTGACGGTGCCGCGGAAACTGAAATCAAAGATATGCTATCCCTGGCTGGCATCGACCAAAGTGGTCAGGTGACACTTTTTGATGGTCGGACAGGTGAGCCTTTCGAGAGAAAAGTAACAGTAGGCATCATGTACATGCTTAAGCTTAATCATCTGGTGGATGACAAGATGCATGCGCGTTCAACCGGATCATATAGCCTGGTTACCCAGCAGCCGCTTGGCGGTAAAGCGCAGTTTGGCGGTCAGCGCTTCGGAGAGATGGAAGTGTGGGCATTGCAGGCCTACGGCGCGGCCTACACCTTGCAGGAAATGCTAACGGTTAAATCTGATGATGTTGCCGGGCGAACCAAGATGTATAAAAACATAGTCGATGGTGACCATCGAATGGAGCCGGGAATGCCGGAATCATTCAATGTGCTAGTCAAGGAAATCAGGTCTTTGGCCATTGATATGGAGTTGGATGTCAGCAAATAGGCTGACACTCACTGGTTTTGCCTAACAAAGTAAAGTGATTATTAAAGCCAGGCTGCAAATCGCACCCTGGTGGAGGAAACAGAATGAAAGACCTATTAGGGTTGCTAAAATCTCAGTCACAGTCAGATGAATTTGATTCTATTCGGATCGGGTTGGCTTCGCCCGAAATGATCAGAGCATGGTCATTCGGTGAAGTTAAAAAACCAGAGACAATAAACTATAGAACCTTTAAACCCGAACGAGAGGGTCTGTTCTGTGCCAAAATTTTTGGTCCGGTAAAGGATTACGAATGTCTGTGTGGGAAATATAAGCGGCTAAAGCATCGCGGAGTGATCTGCGAGAAATGTGGTGTGGAAGTCGCGCTGTCAAAAGTGCGCCGCGATCGCATGGGGCATGTTGAACTGGCAAGCCCGGTTGCGCATATCTGGTTTCTCAAGTCATTGCCTTCTCGTATTGGCTTGTTACTGGATATGACGCTCCGGGACATTGAGCGAATTTTATACTTTGAGTCCTTCGTGGTGACTGATCCGGGGATGACTACTCTGGAAAAAGGCCAGCTGCTTACAGACGAACAATATTACGAGGCAATGGAAGAATTCAGTGATGAGTTCGATGCCAAGATGGGCGCGGAGGCCGTACAGCAGTTAATGAAAGACTTGGATGTCGAGGCTGAGGTTACCCGATTGAGGGAAGAGATTCCTGCTACCAACTCTGAAACCAAGTTGAAAAAATTATCCAAGCGTCTGAAGTTGCTTGAAGCGTTCAAAAAATCTGGTAACAAGCCGGAGTGGATGGTAATGACTGTTCTTCCAGTATTACCACCCGATTTACGGCCCCTGGTTCCTCTTGATGGGGGGCGGTTTGCTACTTCTGACTTAAACGATTTGTATCGTCGGGTAATCAATAGAAATAATCGTCTGAAGCGCCTGCTGGATTTAAATGCACCGGATATTATCGTGCGTAACGAAAAACGTATGTTGCAAGAAGCAGTTGATGCATTACTGGATAATGGCCGGCGCGGACGGGCTATAACCGGCTCCAATAAGCGCCCACTAAAATCTCTTGCAGATATGATTAAGGGAAAACAGGGCCGTTTTCGACAGAATCTACTGGGCAAACGGGTCGATTATTCCGGGCGTTCGGTTATCGTGGTTGGACCTACGCTTAAATTGCACCAGTGCGGTCTGCCGAAGAAAATGGCGCTCGAATTATTCAAGCCATTCATATTTGGCAAGTTGGAGAGGCGTGGTCTGGCAACAACCATCAAGGCCGCCAAGAAAATGGTGGAACGGGAGACTGTGGAAGTCTGGGATATTCTGGCGGAAGTAATTCGTGAGCATCCTGTGCTGTTAAATCGTGCACCGACTCTGCACCGCTTGGGTATCCAGGCTTTCGAGCCTGTACTGATTGAGGGCAAGGCCATCCAGTTACACCCGCTGGTCTGTGCTGCCTACAACGCGGATTTTGACGGCGACCAAATGGCCGTACACGTACCCCTGACACTGGAGGCTCAGATAGAAGCGCGCACTCTGATGATGTCAACCAACAATATTCTGGCACCGGCTAACGGTGAGCCAATTATTGTGCCTTCACAGGATGTTGTACTGGGTCTTTATTTTATGACTCGCGAACGGATCAATGCTAAAGGTGAGGGAATGGTGTTTGCGAACTCGAAAGAAGTTCAGCGAGCCTACGAAACTAACAATGTCGGCCTGCAGGCCAGGATTAGTGTTCGAATTAGTGATTTTGAACTTAGCGAAGAGGGCGACAAAGTCGCCAAGACAGAAATAGTTGAAACGACAGTTGGGCGGGTACTGTTATTCAATATAGTTCCTGAGGGCCTGCTATTTACGATGGTCAATCAAAAGATGACCAAGAAACAAATATCGCAGATATTGAATGCCTGCTACCGAAATGTTGGTTTGAAAGAGACGGTTATCTTCGCTGACCAGTTAATGTACCTGGGCTACAAGTACTCGACTCGATCAGGCTCGTCGATTGGTGTAAACGATTTTGTTATTCCAGATGAAAAAGCCAGCATTATTTCCCAGGCCAACTCCGAAGTCGAAGAAATTGAATCCCAGTTTGCTTCTGGTCTTGTTACGCAGGGTGAGAAATACAACAAGGTTATCGACATCTGGTCACGGGCGAATGATACCGTCGCGAAATCCATGATGAAGGGCTTGTCAACCGAGGTTGTCATAAATAAGGCTGGCGAAGAAGAGCGCCAGGAATCGTTCAATTCCGTTTACGTCTATGCCGATTCTGGTGCTAGAGGATCTCCGGCACAGATCAGGCAGTTGGCTGGTATGCGAGGTTTAATGGCACGTCCGGACGGGTCAATTATTGAGACACCCATTACCGCGAATTTCCGTGAAGGATTGAGCGTATCGCAATATTTTACTTCGACTCACGGCGCACGTAAGGGGTTGGCAGATACGGCACTCAAGACTGCCAATTCAGGTTATCTGACACGCAGACTGGTGGATATATCGCAGGATCTTGTCATTACTGAACAGGACTGCGGTACCAGTAACGGTTTGTCCATGACACCGATTATAGAAGGCGGTGACATTATTGCGCCATTGGGTGATAGAGTGCTTGGCCGCGTTTTGGCCAGCGATGCGTTTGACGATGAAAGCGGCACAGTCATAGTTGAAGCGGGCGTCATGATAGATGAACGGATGGTCGAATTGCTGGAAACCGGTGGTGTGGATCAGGTTCTGGTGAGATCACCGATCACCTGTGAGACTCGATTTGGCATATGCAGCATGTGTTATGGCCGAGATCTGGCCCGTGGTCATATTGCTAATGTGGGTGAGGCAGTAGGTGTTATTGCCGCTCAATCCATTGGTGAGCCAGGCACACAATTGACTATGCGTACATTTCATATTGGTGGCGCAGCCTCCAGAGCAACAGCATCTGATAGCGTTCAGGTAAAAAATTCTGGAACAATTCACCTCAATAATATGAAGACAGTTGAGAATATCAAGGGAGAGTTGATTGTCGTTTCCCGCTCGGGGGAGTTAATCGTCAATGATGTTAACGGCCGTGAACGTGAGAAGTACAAGCTGCCATACGGTGCGGTTATTACTTTAGGTAAAAAGGCCGAAGTAACGGCTGGTCAGATAGTAGCAAGCTGGGATCCCCATACTCACCCGATTATCTCGGAAGTTGCCGGTAAGATTGCATTCGCAGCGATGGAAGAGGGCATCACAGTTAGAGAGCAAACCGATGAGATCACCGGGCTAAGTAGTATCTCAGTGATCGATCCTGCTGAACGCGCCGCGTCTGCCAAAGAGTTACGCCCTGGTGTCACTCTACTGGATAAGAAAGGCAAGGAGCTTTGTTTGCCTAACACGAATGTACCGGCACATTACTTTCTGCCGGCTAATGCCATAATTAGTATTAAAGATGGTGCGCGTATGAATATCGGTGATGTTATCGCACGCATTCCGCAGGAGGGTTTAAAAACAAGGGATATCACAGGTGGGTTGCCACGGGTGGCGGATTTATTCGAGGCGAGAAAACCGAAAGAGCCTGCCATCCTGGCAGAAATATCTGGAACGGTTAGTTTCGGTAAAGAAACCAAAGGCAAGCGTCGATTGGTAATCACGCCAATAGATGGTATTAATCCTATCGATGGCAGTGATCACTATGAGACACTGATACCCAAGTGGCGCACCATGACGGTATTTGAAGGTGAACATATTGAAAAGGGTGAAGTGGTATCAGAAGGACCACCCGTCCCGCACGATATACTGCGCCTGAAAGGTGTCGAAGCGCTGGCTCAATATATAGTCAATGAAGTGCAGGATGTGTATCGCCTGCAGGGTGTGCGAATCAATGACAAACACATCGAAGTGATCGTAAGGCAAATGTTACGCAAGGTTGAAATTTCTTATGCAGGTGGGTCATCACTAATCAGGGGTGAACAGGTAACCTACTCACATATCCTGGAAGTCAATGACAAGCTGCGCGAGGAAGATAAAGAGGAAGCCAGATTTGCGCGAATGTTGCTCGGTATTACCAAGGCCTCTCTGGCGACAGAGTCCTTTATTTCAGCGGCCTCGTTCCAGGAGACAACCAGAGTGCTGACCGAAGCAGCAGTTACCGGCAAGCGGGATTTTCTGCGCGGGCTTAAAGAAAACGTGGTGGTTGGCAGGCTTATACCGGCGGGAACGGGACTGGCCTATCACGAAGCCCGCAAGAAGGGCTACGCAGAAAAACTTGATATGGATTCTGGGATTAGTGCCAGTGACGTAGAAGCAGCGCTGACTGAGGCCTTAAGCACAGAAGCTGAGAGCTAGCTGGCGGACGATTGAGAATGCCCAGTGCCCATCTCAAAATAGAGTCTTTTACTCTGTTCATGGATGGTAACAGTTGACTACAGAGTGCGGGATCATTAAACTGCGCATCCTTTTGGAACTTCAGCCTTGGTACTAAAGTAAGTACGTTGATAAACGAGTAAACAGAGGTTTTAATCGAAAGACATGACAACAATTAACCAACTGGTCCGCAAACCAAGACGCACTAGGGAGTCCAAGAGTGATGTACCTGCGTTGCAGGGTTGCCCTCAGAGAAGAGGCGTTTGCACGCGGGTTTATACGACTACTCCTAAAAAGCCCAATTCTGCATTGCGGAAGGTCTGTCGTGTGCGGCTGGTAAATGGCTTTGAGGTAACCTCCTATATCGGTGGTGAAGGTCATAATTTGCAAGAGCACTCAGTGGTGCTGATCAGGGGCGGGCGTGTTAAAGATTTACCTGGTGTTCGCTACCACACTGTTCGCGGTTGCCTGGATACATCAGGTGTTTCTGACAGGAAACAGGGGCGCTCCAAATACGGGACAAAACGTCCCAAGTAGCGGAGACCCTTTAGTGATAAATTGACGGTTGCCCGATTGTTGCGGCGTAGCCTGTAGTAGAGTCCAGTAGTACCAACAAGCGTAAGGAAGCGCGGCTCATCGCGACTCGGATGAGAGAGAGTAAGGCCGGGTATTGGTATGGCGTCACTGCGCCGGTGTGCGAAGAATCCCGGATTAACCTGAATAAACAAGAGGTCTCATATGCCCAGAAGAAGAGTAGTGGCAAAGCGTGAAGTGCTGCCAGATCCCAAGTACGGAAGTAAAATCCTAGCCAAATTCATGAACCATGTCATGGTCGACGGCAAGAAGTCAGTGGCCGAGAAAATCGTCTATGGTGCATTGGATGTGGTTGCTGAAAAATCAGGCGCCGATCCCCTAGAAGCATTTGAAAAAGCCCTGGAGGCCATTGCTCCCATGGTTGAGGTGAAGTCGCGCCGGGTTGGTGGTGCTACCTATCAGGTTCCGGTTGAAGTGAGGGCGGAACGCCGCAATGCACTGGCAATGCGTTGGTTGGTTGAACATTCCAGAAGTCGCGGTGAAAAGTCCATGGCTTTGCGACTGGCCGGCGAAATAAATGATGCCGCGGAAGGTCGCGGTAGTGCGGTTAAGAAGCGCGAAGATGTTCATCGTATGGCAGAAGCAAACCGAGCATTTTCACATTATCGTTTTTAATCCCGCAAATTATTTGAACAACAGATGAGGGCACAGTAGTGGCCAGAAAACACTCTTTAAGCCGATATCGCAATATAGGCATTGTTGCCCACGTCGATGCGGGAAAAACCACGACGACTGAGCGAGTACTGTATTACACAGGCATATCGCACAAAATAGGTGAGGTGCATGATGGTGCCGCGACTATGGACTGGATGGAGCAGGAGCAGGAGCGAGGAATTACTATCACTTCCGCTGCCACAACCTGTTTCTGGAGTGGCATGGACAATCACTATGACGAACATCGAATAAACATTATTGATACGCCTGGACACGTGGACTTCACTATTGAGGTAGAGCGTTCCTTGCGGGTTCTCGACGGAGCCGTAGTGGTGCTATGTGCGTCATCCGGTGTGCAGCCACAAACGGAAACCGTATGGCGACAGGCCAATCGTTACGAAGTGCCGCGTCTGGTGTTTGTCAACAAGATGGATCGTGCTGGAGCAGATTTTTTGATGGTTGTTGAACAGATGCGGGATCGACTCGGCGCTAATCCGGTTCCACTGCAACTGGCGATAGGCGCGGAAGATGAGTTTAAAGGGGTTATCGACCTGGTCAAGATGAAGGCCATAATCTGGAGTGAAGACGACCAGGGTGCAGCCTTCACTTATGATGAGATTCCTGAACCTATGCAAGCGCTATGCGATGAATGGCGCGAAGTACTGATGGAAGCCGCGGCTGAAGCCAATGAAGAGGTGATGCATAAGTACCTTGAAACTGGCGAACTGGATGAAGATGAAATCATGCAGGCGGTTCGAGAGCGCACACTGGCTAACGAGATCGTGCCCACATTGTGTGGTTCAGCATTCAAAAACAAAGGGGTTCAGGCGGTGCTTGATGCTGTCATTGACTACTTGCCTGCGCCGACCGAAGTTAAAGCAATCGAAGGTATTCTTGAAGATGGATCACAGAGCAACTGTGAGGCAGACGACGACGCACCCTTTGCCGCGCTTGCATTCAAGATTGCCACCGATCCCTATGTTGGCACGCTGACATTTTTCCGGGTTTATTCCGGCACACTGAAATCAGGAGACACTGTATATAACCCGCTTAAGAGCAGGAAAGAGAGAGTGGGCCGTATGGTGCAGATGCACGCCAATTCCCGCGAAGAGATTAAGGAAGTACTGGCCGGCGATATCGCAGCAGCCGTGGGGCTTAAAGATGTAACTACCGGTGAGACTCTTTGTGATCTCAAAAACGTTGTTACCCTGGAAAAAATGGAATTTCCGGATCCGGTAATTTCGGTTGCCGTGGAACCCAAGACTAAAGCGGATCAGGAAAAAATGGGTATCGCTCTTGGCAAACTCGCCCAGGAGGATCCGTCTTTCCGTGTTGAGACTGATGAAGAATCGGGTCAAACCATTATCTCTGGTATGGGAGAACTCCATCTGGATGTACTGGTGGACCGGATGCGCCGTGAATTCAGCGTCGTTGCCAATATTGGCAGGCCCCAGGTGGCCTATCGTGAAACCATTAGAAGGACCGTAGAAATTGAAGGTAAACACGTTAAGCAGTCCGGTGGCCGAGGGCAATACGGTCACATCTGGCTACGTCTTGAACCTCTGGGCCCGGATGCAGATTACGAATTTGTCAATGAAATAGTAGGGGGTACTATTCCGCGGGAATATATCCCCGCGGTAGATAAAGGTGTGCAGGAGCAGATGCGAAATGGCTGTCTCGCTGGTTACCCGTTATTAGCCATGAAAGTCACCCTGTATGATGGCTCGTTTCACGACGTGGATTCCAGCGAAATGGCATTTAAAATTGCCGGCTCGATAGCGCTGAGGAAAGGGGCTCTTGAGGCAGATGCCGCGCTTTTAGAGCCTATGATGCGAGTCGAAGTGGTGACTCCAGAGGACTATATGGGTGATGTCATGGGCGATTTGAATCGCCGCCGAGGGATGGTCCAGGGTATGGATGACAGTACTCTAGGCAAGGTGATCAATGCAGAAGTTCCACTGGCCGAGATGTTCGGTTATGCAACCGATTTACGTTCAGCGACACAGGGGCGAGCGACTTTTACCATGGAGTTCGATAAGTATGCCGTGGTGCCAGGGAACATTGCCGAGGGTATTATCAATGCCCGCTGAGTTTGCCGCTCATCCTTGAATGCAGCAAAAATAAGCGCTGCAAGCCGCCGTCTTGAGCGTGCTTGAATCGGGTATTTTGGGATTCCAGGCGCTTTGGGGGAAAAATCGTTGAAAGCCAGTAAAAAAGCGGCCTTCAGACACGGTTTTCCTTGACTTGAGAGGGCTTCAATCTTAAAATTCGCATCCTTTTTTGGCGTTTGAAAATGAACCGCCAGGGAAGGGTGCGGTAACTATTTAATTTTTAAGAATAATGTGGAGTTTTGGCTAGATGCATAATCAGCGAATCAGGATTCGGCTCAAGGCCTTTGATCATCGGCTGATTGATCAGTCCACACGGGAAATAGTTGATACCGCCAGGCGCACCGGAGCCCAGGTTAAAGGGCCTATTCCGCTGCCCACAAATAAGGAGAGATTTACGGTACTGATTTCACCGCATGTGAACAAAGATGCGCGCGATCAGTACGAAATCCGCACCCACAAGAGACTGTTGGATATCGTCGAGCCGACGGAAAAGACGGTCGATGCCCTGATGAAGCTGGACCTGGCAGCGGGTGTAGAGGTTCAGATTAGCCTGGGTTAAGGTTTAGCTTAGGTAAAAAATACCAGGCAAAGAGCGTTCAGTCCTCTTTGCCCTTTAAAAAAAGTTTTGGCGCACTGAAATTCTGTTACCTGTAACGGTAACTCACATAGTGTAACGCGTCAGCGGCCATAGCGGGTTTTAGCCCCGTGCACGATGAGGTTGATAAAATGTCGATTGGTTTAGTCGGTCGAAAAAGCGGCATGACCCGCGTTTTCACTGAAGACGGTGTATCCATACCCGTAACGGTTGTAGAGGCACAGCCAAACCGGGTAACTCAAATTAAAACCCCGGAAATTGATGGATATAGTGCTATCCAGGTTACTACTGGTGCTCGTCGGGCATCCAGGGTGAATAAAGCCCTCGCCGGTCATTTCGCGAAAGCGAATACTGAGGCAGGGGATGGACTCTGGGAATTCCGCACCGAAACTGACGACACCTCCGAGATAAGCCCTGGTAGTGAAATCAAGGTAGACCTGTTCGCAGAGGGCCAGAAAGTAGATGTAACTGGTATCTCCAAGGGTAAGGGTTACCAGGGTGGCATTAAGCGACATAATTTTCATATGCAGGATGCCACACATGGCAATTCCCTTTCCCATCGCGCGCTGGGTTCAATCGGTCAATGCCAAACGCCCGGCCGGGTATGGAAAGGCAAGAAGATGGCCGGCCAGTTGGGCAACGTTAGAAAAACAGCGCAGAGTCTGGAAGTTATAAGAGTAGATCCTGAGAAAAATCTTCTTCTTATCAAGGGTGCCCTTCCAGGTGCCACCGGAACCAATGTAATAGTCCGTCCAGCCATTAAAGTCAGGGGTAAGTAGGCATGGAACTAAGTCTTGCATTGCCCGGCAAGAAAACGGGCAAAGAAAAAATTTCAATCTCAGATGATTCATTTGCCAAAGAATATAATGAACCACTGGTGCATCAGACAGTTGTTACCTATCTGGCTGGAGCGAGGCAGGGATCGGTAAAACAAAAGACCCGTTCAGAAGTGCGTGGGGGTGGCCGCAAGCCCTGGCGCCAGAAAGGAACGGGTCGTGCACGTTCCGGAACTATTAGAAGTCCTATCTGGCGTAGCGGTGGTGTTACTTTTGCTGCCAGGCCCCAGGATCACAGCAAGAAACTCAACAAGAAAATGTATCGCGGTGCGATGAAATGCATTCTATCCGAATTGATAAGACAAGACAGATTGTTGGTAGTAAATGACTTTGCAGTTGATACACACAAGACAAAATCCCTCGTTAATAAATTAAAAGATTTCGAATTGGACAATGTGCTGATCGTATCCGATCAGGTTGAGCAGAATCTCTACCTGGCCGCGCGAAATTTACACAAGGTTGATGTACTTGATGTTGCGGGTCTGGACCCGGTCAGTCTAATCGGCTTTGAAAAAGTACTCATAACAGTTCCCGCATTGAAAAAAGTGGAGGAAATGTTGTCATGAATCATGAGCGCATGTATTCAATAATTCTTGGTCCGCACGTTTCGGAAAAGACGACACTGCTCGGTGAAGAGAATCAATACACGTTCAAGGTGGCGACAGATGCTACCAAGCCGGAGATCCGCAAAGCTGTGGAGACTCTTTTCAGTGTTATTGTTCAGGACCTGCAGGTACTGAATGTAAAGGGAAAAACCAAGCGCTCAGCAATTGGGAAATTGAGACGTCGCCCTAGTTGGAAGAAGGCGTACGTAAGACTGGAGGCAGGTCATGAAATTGACTTTGCTGATTTCGGGTAAGGGGTAAGTAATGGCAGTAATTAAGTGTAAACCTACTTCTCCAGGTCGTCGCTTTGTAGTCAAGGTTGTCAATCCAGAGCTGCACAAGGGTAAACCCTATGCACCGCTAACGGCACCAAAGCCCAAAACCGGTGGTAGAAACAATAAAGGGCGAATAACTCGACGTCACGCTGGTGGTGGTCACAAACAGCAATACAGGATTATTGATTTCAAGCGCAATAAAGATGGTATTCCAGCCAAGGTTGAGCGTCTGGAATATGATCCAAACCGCTCCGCAAATATCGCCTTAATGCTATATGAAGATGGTGAAAGGAGATACATTATTGCGCCGGCAAGTGTAAGTGCCGGTGATATGCTGACCTCAGGAGAGGATGCAGCAATTAAAGTAGGTAACTGCTTACCGCTACGTAACATCCCGCTTGGTAGTACAGTACATTGTGTTGAGATGAAGCCAGGTAAAGGAGCTCAAATTGCGCGTAGCGCCGGCACGTCATTGCAGTTGGTTGCCCGTGAAGGTAGTTATGCGACGTTGCGATTACGGTCGGGTGAGATGCGTAAGGTGCTGTCTGAGTGCAGAGCCACAATAGGCGAGGTTTCGAATTCAGAGCACAGTCTTAGATCATTAGGCAAGGCTGGAGCCAAGCGTTGGAGAGGTGTTCGACCCACAGTACGCGGTGTGGCTATGAATCCGGTTGACCACCCCCACGGTGGTGGCGAGGGTAGAACTTCTGGTGGACGTCACCCTGTTTCACCCTGGGGGACACCGACTAAAGGCTATAAGACACGAACTAATAAGCGTACAGACAAGATGATTGTCCGTCGCAGATCTTCAAGTCGCTAAAGCAAGAACTAGAGGAATTTAATAGTGCCACGTTCACTAAAAAAAGGGCCATTCATTGATCTTCATCTGATGAAGAAAGTGCAGACAGCAGTGGCAACCAGCGATAAGCGACCAATTAAAACCTGGTCCAGGCGCTCCATGGTTTCTCCGGAAATGATAGGCCTCACTATTGCTGTGCACAACGGTCGTCAGCATGTGCCGGTATTTATTAATGAAGACATGGTTGGGCACAAATTGGGTGAATTTTCTATCACACGTACTTATCGTGGACACACCGCTGATAAAAAAGTGAAAGACTGATCGAAGGGGACTGAGATGGAAGTAGTAGCCAGGTTGAAAGGAGCTCGCCTCTCGGCACAAAAGGCGAGACTCGTCGCCGATCAGGTGCGTGGTAAATCTGTTGAGGATGCACTGGATTTGTTGACTTATAGCTCGAAAAAGGGTGCGGCGATAATCAAGAAGATTTTGAATTCTGCAATTGCCAATGCCGAGCACAATGAAGGTGCGGATGTGGATGAACTTAAAATATCAACGATTTGTGTTGATGAAGGTATGACCATGAAACGAATTATGCCAAGAGCCAAGGGACGAGCAGATCGTATCCTGAAGCGTTCATGCCACATAACAATTACAGTAGCCGATAGCTAGGAGATTCGGATGGGCCAGAAAGTACATCCAACCGGGATTCGTCTCGGAATAGTTAAGAAGCATACTTCAGTCTGGTTTGCTGAGGGGCGGGAATATGCAGACAACTTGCTGCTCGATTTACAGGTGCGGGAATTGGTTAGAAAGAAACTGGAAGCTGCATCCGTGTCCCGTGTAGAAATAGAACGATCTGCACAGACTGCTAAAGTTACAATTTTTACTGCACGACCTGGCATTGTTATCGGCAAAAAGGGTGAGGATGTAGAGGCGCTACGTAGAGTGCTGTCGGAGAAGATGGGTGTTCCGGTACAGATTAATATTGAAGAAATCAGGAAGCCCGACCTCGATGCACAGTTAGTAGCCGATAGTGTGTCACAGCAACTCGAACGTCGAGTTATGTTCAGGCGCGCTATGAAACGGATTGTGCAAAATGCTATGCGCCAGGGAGCGGAGGGCATCAAGGTACAGGTAGGTGGTCGTCTCGGCGGCGCTGAGATTGCGCGCTCGGAGTGGTACCGGGAAGGTCGTGTGCCGTTGCATACATTGCGAGCAGACATCGATTATGCAACATCCGAAGCAAGTACTACTTATGGCTTGATCGGCGTAAAAGTGTGGATATTCAAGGGTGAAATTCTGGATCTGGAAAAAGATGTAGAAGCTGTATCACCTTCCAAATCCACTCAGGGGTAAGACCAGATGTTACAACCGAAACGGACAAAATTTCGCAAAATGATGAAGGGTCGCAATCGCGGATTTGCTCATCGTGGCAGCAACGTGGATTTTGGAGAATATGGTCTGAAAGCTGTGTCACGTGGCCGGCTAACCGCACGTCAGATCGAGGCAGCACGGCGAGCCATGACCAGACACGTAAAACGTGGCGGAAAAATCTGGATCAGGGTTTTTCCTGATAAACCTATTACTCAGAAGCCATTAGAAGTCAGACAGGGTAAAGGTAAGGGTAATGTTGAGTACTGGGTTGCTCAGATTCAGCCCGGTCGAATTATGTTTGAAATCGATGGTGTAGATGAAAAAATGGCAAGGGAGGCCTTTAGTTTAGCCTCGGCCAAATTACCCTTTGAAACAATGTTTGTTAAGCGGACGATTATGTAATGAAAGCTAGTGAGCTACGTGAAAAATCAATTGAGGAACTGCAGGGACAATTGCAAGAGCTGTATAAGGACCGATTCAATTTCCGAATGCAGTCCAGCACTGGCCAGCTCGCCCAGGTTCACCTGGTAAACGACGTGAAAAGAGACATCGCCCGGGTAAAGACAATAATTACTGAAAAACAGGATACTGGATCTTGAATATGTCAGCTAGTGAAAACCAACAGAAAAGTGCGCGAACAACTACAGGCAAAGTTGTTAGCAGCAAAATGGACAAATCTATAGTGGTACTGGTTGAGCGAACTGTAAAGCACCCGGTTTATGGGAAATATATGAAGCGCTCAACCAAGATTCGTGCACACGATGCCAATAATGATTGTTTGCCTGGTGATGAAGTAACGATTAAGGAAGTTCGTCCGATATCGAAAACCAAATCGTGGTCGCTGGTTTCGATAGACGTGAGAGCGACCCAGATTTAGTAATATTTTTAGCAAGAGCGTTGGTAGTCTCCGAACTGGAGATTAGAAGGTGGAGTGAATCGATGATTCAAGTGCAGTCGTATTTAGATGTCGCAGACAATAGTGGTGCCAGGCGAGTAATGTGTATCAAGGTGTTGGGAGGATCTCATCGCCGTTATGCACGCATTGGCGATGTGATTAAGGTGACTGTGAAGGAAGCGATTCCTCGTGGCAAGGTGAAGAAAGGGCAGATATTGACTGCCCTGGTAGTACGCACCAAGAAAGGCGTAAGACGTGGAGACGGATCATCGATTCGTTTTGATGACAATGCGGCGATACTTCTGAATGCTCAGGAAGCCCCAATTGGTACCCGCGTGTTTGGCCCAGTTACTCGTGAATTGAGAAATGAAAAATTCATGCGGATTATTTCGCTGGCACCAGAAGTACTTTAAGAATCGGGTTAAGAGATAGGGGGAAGGGGCCACAAAATGCGCAAATTAAGAAGTGATGATGAAGTGATTGTGATCACAGGCAAAGATAAAGGAAAACGTGGAACTATCGCTCGATTGATAGGGGATGAAAAAGTGATCGTCGCGGGTGTGAATATGGTTAAACGTCACACTAAGCCAAACCTAAACCTGGGAAAACCTGGCGGGATTATTGAGCAAGAGGCGGCTATAAGTGTTTCCAACATAGCTATATTCAACCCGGGAACAAGCAAAGCAGATAGAATTGGAATTCAAGAAGGAGAAGACGGCACTAAAAAGCGAGTCTTCAAATCAAATCAACAGGAAATTGACTAACAGGTTTTAGGTTGCCAACAATGGCCCAGTTTAGAAAGTTTTACAAAAAAGAAGTCGTTCCATCGCTAGTCAAACAATTTGGTTACGATAATCCAATGCGCGTGCCAAAAATCACTAAAGTTGTCTTGAATATGGGATTGAGCGAAGCGGTTACAGATAAAAAAGTAATGGACAGTGCAACCAGTGATTTGAGTCTAATTAGTGGCCAAAAAGTGGTTGTAACCAAAGCCAGAAAATCCGTCGCCAACTTTAAAATTCGAGCTGGCTGGAACGTAGGTTGCAAGGTGACGTTGCGTGGCGAGCGGATGTACGAATTTCTGGAACGCCTGGTAAGTATAGCTATTCCGCGAATTAGAGACTTTAGAGGATTAAGCCCCAAAGCGTTTGATGGCCGCGGCAATTTTGCTATGGGTGTAAACGAGCAAATCATTTTTCCAGAGATAGATTACGACAAGATTGATGCCCTGCGTGGACTGAACATCACTATTACGACCACTGCAACAAGCGATGAAGAAGGCCGCGCACTACTAACTGCTATGCGTTTCCCGTTCAGGCGAGTAGCCACGGATACGGATGAGAAGGAGTCCTAGGATGGCCAAAACTTCAATGATTGCTAGAGAACGTAAACGTGCGCAAACGGTGGAAAAGTACGCCGCCAAGCGAGCTGCGATAAAGGCAGTACTAAAAGATGTTAATGCCAATGACGAGGAGAAATGGGAAGCGCAGATAAAACTGCAAAAGTTACCACGGGATGCAAGTCCTGTGCGACAGCGAAATCGTTGCAGTATTACTGGGCGTCCACATGGCGTTTATAGAAAATTTGGTTTATGCCGTAACAAGTTGCGCGAAGCTGCAATGCGTGGCGATATTCCTGGCCTGACCAAGGCAAGCTGGTAGTCGGAAGAAAATTTATGAGTATGTCAGATCCCATAGCAGATTTCTTAACCCGCATTAGAAATGCACAAATGGCCCAGTTGCCGGGAATGAGCTGCCCTTCCTCCAAGATCAAGCTTGCTATAAGCAAGGTTCTTGAAGATGAGGGCTACATAACCGGTTATGCTGTTGAGGAAAAAGCGGGCAAGGCCATGCTTAACGTTGAATTAAAATATTTTCAGGGCAAGCCAGTCATTGAAGAAATAAAGCGAGTAAGTCGCCCTGGTCTCAGACTCTATAAGGGGAAGCAGGACATACCCAAAAACAGGGCAGGCTTGGGCATCTCAATTCTATCCACAAATAGAGGGTTGATGACTAACAAGCAAGCAGAAGCCGCCGGTCTCGGTGGTGAAATATTATGTACAGTTTTCTAGTAACGCAGATTCGAGATTATAAGTAGAGTATAGATATGTCCAGAATAGCTAACAGCCCTGTTGCAATTCCCAAAGGTGTGGAGACGAAGCTGTCTGGCTCACAAGTATCCGTTAAAGGGAGCAAGGGAAACCTGAATCTGGTGTTGCATGAATTAGTAGCTGTTGCCCAGGAGGGTGAAGAACTAAAGGTTTCATCTAAAGATGGCTCCCGTGAAGGAAACGCATTGGCTGGCACGTTCCGGTCACTGGTAAACAACATGGTTATTGGTGTGAGTGAAGGCTTTGTCAAGAAACTCCAACTACAGGGTGTTGGCTACCGGGCCAAGGCGCAGGGGAAGGTGGTAAATCTTACTATTGGTTACTCGCACCCGATTGACTATCAATTACCAGAAGGGATTACAGTGGAAACACCCACGCAGACAGAAATAATTATCTCCGGTGCTAATAAGCAGCAAGTCGGTCAGGTGGCAGCGGAGATCAGGAAGTTTCGTCCGCCGGAACCCTATAAAGGAAAGGGTATTCGCTATCTCGATGAACGCGTTTACAGAAAAGATGCGAAGAAGAAATAGGGTTTGACTTATGAACGTTAAGAAACGGGCTCGTCTACGGCGGGCAAAGCGGGCAAGAGCAAAAATCAGTGAGTTGAGAGTTAATCGACTTTGTGTTTATCGTTCGCCGAGGCACATCTATGCGCAGATAATATCGCCAGGTGGCAATGAAGTATTGGCGAGTGCTTCTACGGTCGATAAATCGGTTAGATCTGACAAGACAGGTAATATTGAAGCGGCCACTAAAATCGGCGCGATGATAGCTGAGCGAGCAAAAGCGGCTGGCATTAGCAAGGTAGCTTTTGACCGGTCAGGTTATGCCTATCATGGCCGTGTTAAGGCTTTGGCAGAAGCGGCAAGAGAAGGCGGTCTTGAATTTTAAGGGTTAAGAGATGGCATTTAACAACGATCCAAAAAAGAACGAAGAGGGAATGCAGGAAAAGCTGATCCAGGTGAATCGGGTGGCCAAGGTTGTGAAAGGTGGACGGATATTCGGTTTTACTGCGCTAACGGCAGTGGGTGATGGTAATGGGCGAGTTGGCTTCGGTCGCGGTAAAGCCCGCGAAGTACCATTGGCGATTCAGAAAGCGATGGAATCTGCACGTCGCAACATGATTAGTGTGCAACTGGATGGACACACTTTGCAATATCCTATTAAAGCCCGACATGGCGCATCAAAAATTTATATGAAGCCTGCATCAGAGGGTACTGGCGTGATTGCCGGTGGCGCCATGCGCGCAATATTAGAACTGGCCGGAGTGCAAAATGTACTGGCAAAGTGCTATGGCTCAACCAATCCGGTTAATGTCGTTCGGGCAACATTTGAGGGATTGCGTAACATGCATTCTCCGGAAGATATAGCAGCCAAGCGTGGTAAATCAGTGGAAGAAATTTCGGGTTAACAACATGGCAAAGGCTAAAAAGAACGTTAAGGTCACATTGGTACGTAGCCCCATCGGAACGTTGCCCAAGCATAAGCTTTGCTTGAAAGGATTGGGTTTAAGACGCATGCACCAGAGTGTTGAAGTGGAAGATACGCCAGCTGTTCGAGGCTTGATTAACAAAGTTCGTTATATGCTTGCGGTGGATGGTGAGGACTAAATTATGCAACTGAATTCACTAAGTCCGAGCGCGGGCAGCACCAAAACTGGTAAACGAGTTGGCCGTGGTATCGGCAGTGGCTCGGGTAAAACCTGTGGTAGAGGTCATAATGGTCAGAAATCGCGCAGTGGAGGCACGCTTCGCCCGGGATTTGAAGGCGGTCAAATGCCATTGCATATGCGGCTGCCAAAATTTGGCTTTAGTTCACGTGTTGGCAGAATATCAGCCGAGGTGCGCACTGCTGAACTAAACAAGGTCGATGCAGAGGTAATCGACGTGGCTGCGCTACGCAAGGCAAACCTGATTACCGCAGGAACATTACGAGTAAAAGTGATGCTATCTGGTGATGTAACCAGGGCTGTTACGCTGAAGGGTATTGGCGTAACCAAGGGAGCCCGTGCAGCGATTGAAGCCGCAGGTGGCAAGATCCTGGAAGAGGAAGCTCCAGCCAAGGCTAAGCTGGTAAAAAAGGAAGCAAGAGTCGATTCAGCTAAAGCAGAAACCGATACAGCAAAGGCCAAAACTGATACAGCTAAAGCAGAAACCGAAACAGCTAAGGCAAAAACCGATACAGCAAAGGCAAAAACCGAAACAGCTAAAGCTAAAGCAGAAACCGATACAGCTATAGAGGCAAAAACCGATACAGCAAAGGCAGAGACTGATACTGCTGAAGCCAAAGCTGATCCGGTAGCCAAAGCAGAAGATGGGGAATCTGCACCGGAGACCGAAGAGAAGCCAGCTGACGAAAATGGAACTGAAGAGTAGTTAAACCAAATTTATTGGTAGAGAAAAATGGCCAAGCAACCAAACATTAATCCAGAAAACATCGGCGCCGGCCTGGGTGAGCTCAAGGCTCGTTTGCTATTTTTGGGGTTCGCGTTATTTGTTTACCGGATTGGAACCCATATCCCCGTACCTGGAATTGATCCGTTACAGCTCGCTTCATTTTTTGATCAAAATGAGGGTACCTTTCTCGGCTTGTTCAATATGTTTTCCGGTGGTGCGCTGGAACGCATGAGTATTGTTGCACTGGGCATCATGCCCTACATCTCAGCGTCTATTATTATGCAACTACTCTCTGCAGTGAGTCCGCAGTTGGATCAATTAAAGAAAGAAGGGGAGTCCGGAAGACGCAAGATTACTCAATACACTCGATATGGCGCGCTAGTATTAGCTACATTCCAGGGCACTGGAATGACGGTTGGCCTGCTGGCACCGATGGCTATTAATCCAGGTATCGCTTTTAATTTGACCTCGATCATATCGCTGGTAACCGGAGCCATGTTTCTGATGTGGCTGGGCGAACAGATTACAGAGAAAGGCATTGGCAACGGCATATCGATGCTGATTTTTGCCGGTATTGTTGCCGGTTTCCCGGCTGCGATTGGTACCTCACTGACTCAGGCCTATGAAGGTCAAATCAATGGAGTGTTATTGCTGGTGGTTGGTGTTCTGGCGATTGGTGTTATAGCCTGCATCGTATACATCGAACGTGCTCAGCGTCGAATCACCGTTAATTATGCCAAACGACAACAGGGTAGAAAACTCTACCAGGCACAGGCCAGCCACTTGCCTCTCAAAATCAATATGGCTGGTGTTATTCCAGCAATTTTTGCCAGCAGTATTTTGTTATTTCCGGCTTCACTGGGGCAATGGTTTGGGCAATCTGAAGGGGCCGAGTGGTTGCAGGATCTGGCTCTAATGATCGGCCCGGGACAACCGCTGTATATTATTATTTTCAGCGCTATGATCATCTTCTTCTGTTTCTTTTATACCGCGCTGGTTTTCAATCCGCGGGATGTGGCAGAAAACTTAAGGCGATCCGGAGCATTTATTCCCGGTATTCGGCCCGGTGAACAAACGGCCAAATATATCGATGGCGTGATTACGAGATTAACCATGTTCGGTGCTATTTATATAACTCTGGTCTGTCTACTGCCAAACTTTGTACAAATGCTCGCAAGTGTGCCATTTAACCTTGGGGGTACAGCACTATTGATATCGGTAGTAGTAACCATGGATTTCTGGTCACAGGTGCAATCTCATCTGATGTCTCATCAGTATGATGGACTGATGAAGAAATCTAAATTAGGCAACTACGGACGTAGTGGTATTTAGCAGGCGCGTGCTGTCAGCAAATTGAGTGGAGAGTAAAAGTGAAAGTTCGAGCCTCTGTTAAAAAAATATGCCGTAACTGCAAAGCGATAAAGCGTAACGGGAGAGTAAGAGTAATTTGCAAGTCTGAACCGCGACACAAGCAGCGGCAGGGTTAGTGTGTGCGATGTATAGAGTATCAATTAGATACTGAGATAAAGAGAAACTTGGAGTAAATCTATGGCACGTATTGCCGGGGTCAATATACCAGATAACAAGCATATCGTTATTTCATTACGGTATGTGTACGGCATTGGGCCGACAAGGGCTAAAGCCATTTGTGAGAAAACTGGTGTTGAGCCTTCTACAAAAACTATTGAGTTGAGCCCAGAGCAATTGGACGATGTTCGTGCTGAAGTTGCCAAGCTACCCGTCGAAGGCGATCTTAGACGGGAAATTTCCATGAATATTAAGCGCTTGATGGATCTTGGTTGTAATAGAGGTATTCGCCATCGTCGTTCTTTGCCGGTAAGAGGGCAACGTACCAAGACTAATGCAAGAACCCGCAAGGGGCCTCGCAAGCCCATACGCAAGTAACGATAAGCTTCTCCCGGTTATGCGAGCACCAATTGCGGATAACATTGAGGAATAGATGGAATAATTTATGGCCAAACCAACAGCTAAAAAGAAATCGCGCAAAGCGGTTATCGATGGCATTGCATTTATACATGCATCGTTTAATAACACCATCATTACTATAACCGATCGACAAGGCAACGCGTTGAGTTGGGCGACAGCGGGCGGTTCCGGTTTCAGAGGCTCAAGAAAAAGTACCCCATTTGCGGCTCAGGTAGCGGCAGAGAAAGCTGGAAAGACAGCTATAGAGCTTTATGGATTAAAAAATCTGGATGTCAAGGTTAATGGCCCGGGGCCAGGACGTGAGTCTGCAGTACGGGCACTTAATACCTGCGGATTGAAAGTGAGTAATATTACCGATGTAACGCCAATTCCACACAATGGATGCAGGCCACCAAAGAAACGACGCGTATAGCCATCGTCGCTGGAACTTCAAAACAGAATTCATAACAGATTGGAAAGAGTAAAAAGTAACTTATCAGATTGATAAGAGCACAGGAGACAAATTATGGCCCGTTACTTAGGCCCTAAATGCAAGCTAGCCCGGCGCGAAGGAACGGATTTGTTCCTCAAGAGCGGGGCGCGTCCCATTGATAGTAAATGCAAGGCAGAAACAATCCCCGGACAACATGGTCAGAGACGAGGTCGTCTGTCTGACTACGGTGTGCAGCTTCGTGAGAAACAGAAAGTTCGGCGTACTTATGGTGTGCTAGAACGCCAATTTCGTGGCTATTACAAGGAAGCCGCTCGCTTGAAGGGGGCGACGGGTGAAAACCTGCTGCAGTTACTCGAATGTCGATTGGATAACGTGGTTTACCGAATGGGATTCGGTTCGACTCGAGCAGAGTCACGTCAGTTGGTTTCCCATAAATCCATGACAGTCAATGGTGATGTAGTAAATATTCCCTCCTATCAGGTTGCAGAAGGAGATGTTGTTGCTGTACGTCAGAAAGCAAAAGAGCAACTGCGTATCAAGTCGGCGCTGGAACTGGCCGGGCAGCGCAATCCAATCGATTGGGTAAACGTTAATCAGAGCAAACTGGAGGGCGAGTTTACACGCAAGCCAGAGCGTGAAGAATTGCCTTCTGAAATTAATGAAAACCTGATCGTTGAGCTTTATTCCAAGTAGTAACTTAATCAGACAAAGGGTAGATTACATGCAGATTTCTTTATCGGATTTTCTTACACCACAATTGATACAAGTCGATGAGTACGACAAATGTCATTCGAAAGTGGTCCTGGAGCCTTTGGAGCGGGGTTTTGGGCACACACTTGGTAATGCCTTGCGACGAATTTTGCTATCGTCTATGCCGGGTTGTGCCATAGAAGAAGTTGAGATTGAAGGTGTTGTTCATGAATACAGCACAATTGAAGGCGTTCGTGAAGATGTAATTGAGATACTTCTTAACCTGAAGGGTGTGGCTATTGTTATAAACGAAAAAGACGAAGCAGTCCTGACTTTATCGAAGAAAGGTAAAGGTGTGGTTACTGCGGGAGACCTGGCCGAAAATCATGATGTTGAGATAGTTAACCCGGATCATGTGATTGCAAATCTGAACAGTAACGGGGCATTGAATATGCAGCTTACTGTTCGTAAGAGTCGAGGATATGCATCCGCAGATAGCAGGATAAGTGAAGATGAGGAGACTCGAACGGTTGGAAAATTATTGCTGGATGCTTCATATAGTCCGGTAATTCGAGTTTCTTATTCAGTGGAGAACGCGCGAGTAGAACAGCGGACCGACCTTGATAAACTGATTATCGATCTGGAAACCAATGGAATGATTGATCCAGAAGAGGCAATTCGTCGCGCGGCAACGATTCTGCAACACCAGCTAGCCGTATTCGTTGATTTGCAGAGTGAAGTTATAGCGGAACCTGAAGAGCATGAAGATGAGATTGATCCCGTTCTGCTGCGTCCGGTTGATGATCTGGAATTAACCGTTCGCTCAGCCAATTGTCTCAAGGCGGAGGATATCTATTATATCGGTGATCTGATTCAGCGCACCGAAGTGGAACTGCTGAAAACTCCCAATCTTGGTAAGAAGTCTCTAACTGAAATTAAGGATATTCTGGCCACGCGAGGGCTATCGCTTGGATTACGCTTGGAAAATTGGCCGCCATCAAGCCTCAAGTCTGATGAACGGGCTGCTTAGAAAATAGGATAGTAGATATGCGTCATCGACACAGTGGTCGTCAGCTAAACCGAAACAGCACACACAGGAAAGCCATGTTTCGCAACATGACTTCGTCACTGGTGGAGCATGAGATTATCAAGACCACTCTAATCAAAGCTAAGGAACTAAGGGGTGTAGCAGAGCCATTGATTACGCTGGCAAAAAACGACAGCGTTGCCAATCGACGACTTGCATTCAATCGCACTCGAAGTAAAGCGACTGTAGGTAAGCTGTTTGGAGAGTTAGGCCCGCGCTATGCCGATCGTCCTGGAGGTTATATTCGCATCCTCAAGTGCGGTCAACGCACTGGTGATAAAGCGCCAATGGCCTATGTGGAGCTGGTAGATCGGCCACTGAGCGAGCAATCCGATGAAGACCAGGAATCCTGAAGATCGCGTATTCAAATCGTTGGAAGTAATATCGAAAAGCCGAGTTTGACTCGGCTTTTTTTGGTTAGTCGTAATCGTGCAATCAATACGAAAAGGGAAAATTGACTATGACAAATTCTTTTTACCCCCCCATTCGAACCTTAATGGGTCCCGGTCCATCTGATGTAAGTCCACGTGTATTAGAGGCACTTTCCAGGCCCACAATCGGTCACCTGGACCCTGCCTTTATTGAAATGATGGACGAGGTGAAGGAATTGCTACAATTTGCCTTTCAAACTGAAAATTCACTGACTCTCCCGGTGTCGGCCCCGGGTTCTGCCGGAATGGAAACGGTTTTTGCCAATTTGCTGGAGGCCGGAGACAAGGTAGTCACCTGCCAGAATGGGGTATTTGGTGGGCGGATGAAAGAGAACGTGGAACGCTATGGTGCTACAGCAATAATGGTTGAAGACGAGTGGGGGACCCCCGTCGATCCAGACAAAGTTGAGCAGGCACTAAAGGAAAATCCCGATGCAAAAGTGCTGGGCTTTGTGCATGCCGAAACGTCAACTGGTGTGCGCAGCGACGCTGAAGCGCTGTGTGCACTAGCCAGTAAATACGAAGTAATCAGTATTGTAGATACAGTCACTTCGCTAGCTGGTATCGAGGTAGATGTCGATGGTTGGGGCATTGATGCGGCTTATTCAGGTACGCAAAAATGCCTGTCCTGTGTTCCGGGTTTGTCACCGGTAAGTTTTTCATCCCGTGCGGCAGACATTGTCCGGAACAGAAAGCACAGGGTACAGAGCTGGTTTCTTGATTTGAATCTGGTCATGGGGTACTGGGGAACTGATGCCAAACGCTCGTATCATCACACCGCTCCAGTTAACTCACTTTATGCTCTGCACGAGGCACTGGTCATACTGAAAGAGGAAGGATTGGACCAGTCCTGGGCGAGACACGCGTTAAATCATCAAGCGTTTGCTGCCGGTATTGAACAATTGGGATTGTCTTTTATCGTCGCTGAAAACTACCGCTTGCCTCAACTCAATGCGGTCACTATTCCAGAAGGCATAGATGAAGCTGCTGTGCGGAACCAGTTACTCGAGAATTACAATCTGGAGATAGGAGCAGGTCTCGGCAGTCTGGCGGGGAAAGTTTGGCGTATTGGCTTGATGGGATTCGCAAGTAACAGGAAGAACGTACTATTCTGTCTGTCATCGTTAGCTAACGTTCTGACCGAAATGGGAGCTAATGTCGATGGCCAGGCGGCAAATTTAGCTGCTCTTGACACGTATAAGAGATCTTAGTCCGGAATCCAGCGACTAAGCGGGATTGCCAGGTTTACCACGTAGTTGCCTACAAATTGTGCAGATATGCAATTCCTGCTTGTACGTCGTCAAACCATCCTGGACAAAGCTAGCCCTGATTTAAGAGACACATTAGCTCATCTGGGTTAGTGATTTAGCCTTATTATCGTAATGCATCTGTCGGCGCATAGCCAAGGTGCTCAT